>ERZ791932.14-NODE-14-length-128767-cov-10.039344_pt1 | contig 128767 bp, 117 predicted proteins | sample MGYA00510126_ERZ791932 | MGnify/ENA primary metagenome ERZ791932 (study PRJEB30046, sample SAMN00993244) | human gut metagenome | study: EMG produced TPA metagenomics assembly of the A metagenome-wide association study of gut microbiota in type 2... | reverse complement strand
GACATAAAAGAAGGATGGCAGAAATCTGCCATCCCACAATAAAACGTGAAGAGCCTAATATTCTTCTTAGTGTTTTTATAATTAATTGCTTTGTGTTTTGTTTGGCTACCCATTTTCCATTTGCACCCAGAAAAAAACAGGGCCGCTCCTCAAGGAACGGTCCTGTTTCAATCCTATTTGAACAAATCTCTTATTTTGTTCATAAAGCTTTTTTCTTCCGGGTTGATGTTGCTGCCGCCGGCTTCTGCGAACTTCTTCAGTGCATCTTTTTGTCCATCGCTGAGGCCCGTAGGCACAACCACCTTTACCCGTACCAGCTGGTCGCCTTTTTGTCCTGTACGCAGGCTGGGAATCCCTTTTCCTTTCAGGCGCAGCACCTTATTGGGCTGGGTCCCTTCCGGAATCTTCACCGTAACCTGGCCATACAGGGTCGGTACCTTGATTTCATCGCCCAGGGCTGCCTGGACAATGCTGATAGGCACTTCACAAGTGACCGTAGTACCATCTCGTTCAAAGAACTTGTGGGGTTTCACGTACAGGTATACGTACAGATCCCCAGGGCGTCCGCCCCGGAAGCCTGCTTCCCCTTCGCCGCCAACCCGCAGCCGGGATCCATTATCCACGCCCGCAGGAATCTTGACCTTCAGTTCTCTCTTCTTCTTTACCCGGCCAGTACCATGGCAGGACTTGCAGGGGTTGGTGACAATCTTGCCCGTACCATTACATTTGGGGCAGGTATGCACGTTGACCACCTGGCCAAAGAGAGAATTCTGGGTAACCCGAATCTCCCCTGTACCATGGCATTGAGGGCAGACCTCCGGCTCGCTGCCGGGAGCAGCACCCGTACCATGACAGTCCGAGCACTCCTCCTCCCGGTTCAGGCGAACCTTCTTTTCGGTGCCAAAGGCAGCTTCCTCAAAGGTAATCTGCATATCCATCCGCAAATCCGAACCCTGGCGCGGGCCCCGGTCAGCCTGACTCCGGCTGCGGCCGCCTGCTCCGCCAAAGAACATATTGAAGATGTCGTCCATGCCTTCGCCGCCAAAGCCGCCGCCAAAGCCCTGGAAACCCTGGAAGGGGTTCCCGCCAGCAGCCCCGGCGCCTCCCCCGTTCTGGAAAGCCGCATGGCCGTATTGGTCATAGGCGGCTCTCTTTTGGGGATCGCTGAGTACGCTGTAGGCTTCGTTGGCTTCCTTGAACTTCTCCGCTGCCTCGGGGTTGTCTTTGTTCAGATCAGGATGATACTTACGTGCCAGTTTGTGATAAGCCTTCTTCAGCTCATCTGCGGTTGCGTTTTTGGACACACCCAGCACTTCATAATAATCTCTCTTGTCTGCCATCAGTATCTCCCTCTAGGAAAGCTTATTTCTTGTCGTCGTCCACAACTTCAGCGTCAACTACATCGTCGTCGGCTTTCTTGCTTTCGCTGCCTTGGGCACCTGCACCTGCGCCAGCATTAGCGCCTGCGCCGGCACCAGCACCGGTGTTCTGGTTTTGTTTGTACAGTTCTGCGGACAGGTCATACAGCGGTTTTTGCAGGGCTTCGGTACCAGCTTTAATTTTGTCGGTATCGTCGGACTTCAGGGTTTCCTTCAGGGAAGCGATGGCGTCTTCTACCTTCTTCACCAGGTCGTCATGACCCTTGCCGTTCATATCTTTTACCGTCTTTTCAGCCTGGTAGATCAGGGTATCAGCCTGGTTCTTGGCTTCAACGGCTTCCTTGCGTTTCTTATCGGCTGCTTCGTTGGCAGCAGCTTCCTTCACCATCTTGTCCACTTCTTCCTTGCTCAGGCTGCCAGAAGACGTAATGGTAATCTTTTGTTCCTTGCCGGTGCCCAAATCCTTGGCGCTTACGTTAACGATACCGTTGGCATCGATATCGAAAGCAACTTCGATTTGAGGTACTCCCCGGGGAGCAGCAGGAATGCCACCCAGTTCGAAACGACCCAGGGTCTTGTTGTCGGCAGCCATTTCCCGTTCGCCTTGCAGTACATGGATATCTACAGCCGGCTGGTTATCAGCAGCGGTGGAGAATACCTGTTTCTTGGAGGTAGGAATGGTGGTGTTCCGGTCAATGATCTTGGTCATTACGCCGCCCATGGTTTCAATACCCAGGGACAGAGGAGTAACATCCAGCAGCAGAACGTCTTTTACATCGCCTGCCAGTACGCCGGCCTGAATGGCAGCGCCCATAGCAACGCATTCATCAGGGTTTACGCCGTGAGCAGGATCCTGGCCCAGGGTTCTCTTGATGGCTTCCTGAACAGCAGGAATACGGGAAGAACCGCCTACCAGCAGAATCTTGTTGATGTCTTTGGGGCTCAGGTTAGCATCGGACAGGGCTCTGTGGGTGCAGTCGATGGTCCGGTCAACCAGGTCGCTGGTCATTTCGTCAAATTTGGCTCTGGTCAGGTCCATATCCAGATGCTGCGGGCCATTGGCGCCTGCGGTAATGAACGGCAGGTTGATGTTGGTGGTCAGCATGTTGGACAGTTCAATCTTGGCCTTTTCAGCAGCTTCACGAATCCGCTGCATAGCCATCTTGTCGCCGGTCAGGTCAATGCCGGTGTCTTTCTTGAATTCGTCGGTCATCCAGTTCATGATGCGCTGGTCGAAGTCATCGCCGCCCAGGTGGGTATCACCGTTGGTGGATTTTACTTCGAATACGCCGTCGCCCAGTTCCAAAATGGACACATCGAAGGTGCCGCCGCCCAGGTCATAAACCAGGATGGTATGGTCATCGGTCTTATCAATGCCGTAAGCCAGTGCAGCTGCGGTAGGTTCGTTGATAATCCGTTTTACTTCCAAACCGGCAATCCGGCCAGCGTCCTTGGTGGCCTGCCGTTGGCTGTCGTTGAAGTAGGCAGGAACCGTAATAACGGCTTCCGTTACTTTTTCGCCCAGGTAGCGTTCTGCATCGCCCTTCATCTTTTCCAGAATCATGGCAGAAATCTGTTCCGGGGTGTAGTCCTTGCCATCAATGGTCACGGTGTATTTGGTGCCCATGTGCCGTTTGATGGAGCTGATGGTCCGTTCCGGGTTGGATACGGCCTGGCGTTTGGCCAGCTGGCCTACCAGTCTTTCACCGTTTTTGGTGAAGCCTACAACGGAAGGAGTCAGACGGCCGCCTTCCTGGGTGGTGATTACCGTAGGTTCGCCGCCTTCCATAACGGCTACTACGGAGTTGGTGGTACCTAAGTCAATACCTATAATCTTAGACATAATGAATTCCTCCTGTCAAATCTCGCTTCTTACGCTTTACGCAAAGGTTTTATCTATCAATTAAGAGTTACGCACAACACGAACCTTGGAATGGCGGATGACCTTGTCGCCGATCTTGTAGCCCTTTTCCAGGACCAGATCCACGCTTTCATCCGGCAGGTCAGGGTTCCCGCCCTGCATAACGGCCTCATGAATGTTGGGATCGAAGGGTTTTCCTTCCGCAGGAATTTCCTCGATGGACAGATTCTTGAGGGCTTTTTCAAACTGCTTGTGGATTTTTTCCATCCCCACTTGGATGGCGCTGGTATCAGTGGAGTTCTTCAGGCTTTCTTCCGCCCGTTCGAAGTTGTCCAGCACCTTCAAAAACTCCTTGGAAACCTGGGCCGTAACAAACTGGCTCAGCTGTTCCCGTTCTTCATTGTTGCGCTTTCTGAAGTTATCGAAATCTGCCTGCAATCTTAAAAGACGGTTTTGCAGGTCCTGGATTTCCTTGGCCTGTGCGTCAATCTTGGCATCCTTGGGATCCACGGCTTCTGCTTTGCCTTCCTCAGTCTGGGCCTTGGCATCTGCCTTTTCAGCAGCCTGTGCGGCGGCTTGTGCCTGTGCTTCAGTTTCAGCTGTGGCAGTAGTTTCTTCTTTTACCTTCTGCTGTTCTTCTACCATAGTTCCTCCCTACTTTTCGTCTATTTTACTCATAACCACCCGTAGGTAATCATGCAGGTAATCCATAACGGAAATTACTTTCTTGTACTCCATGCGGGTTGGCCCCAGTACGGCCAGGGTTCCAATCACCTGTCCGTTCAGCCGGTAGGTGGCCTGAATCATACTGCAATCTTGGATGCCGGAGAATTTGTTTTCGCTGCCAATGGTCACGCGCATGCCCGAATGGGCACTGTCCGCTTTCAGCATATCCTTGAGCATCTGCTCCTCTTCCAGGACGCTGAGCAGCTCCTTGATCCGTTCCGGATCCCGAAATTCCGGCTGGCTCAGCAGCTGCTTGGTACCTCCCAGGAACATCTTGTCCTCACTTTGTCCGGACTGCATTTGCCGGATTCCCTTGATCAGGGAAACGTACAGGGCTTTGTCCCCTTGGAGGGTGTCGCGCACTTCTTGCAGAACCGCATCGGTGATATCGTTCAGCTTCATCCCATGAAGTCTGTTGGTCACCCGTTCTGCCAGGGCATCCATTTCCATCTTGCTCATGCCGGCAGGGATTTGGATTACACCATTATCCATCTGCCCGTCATCTTCTACGATGCACAAAATGGCTTGATGCTCATTCAGGGGCAGGAACCGGATATAGGAAAAAGCACTTTCCCGGTCCTTGTTGGCCAGCACCACGGACACGTTCTTGCTCATCCTGGATAATATCTTGGCGGTGGACTGAAATATGTCATCGATGCTGTGTACCCGTTCTCGGTACCAGCTGTTGATCAGCGCCACATCATTGGGTGAGAGGGTGTCCGGTTTCACCAGAGAATCCACGTAGTAGCGGTAGGCTGCTGCGGAGGGAATCCGGCCAGCCGAAGTGTGCGGCTGCTCCAAATAACCCAAAAGCTCCAGATCGGACATTTCGTTCCTGATGGTAGCGGGGCTGATTCCCAGGTTGTATTTTCTGGCGATGGTGCGAGATCCTACAGGCTCAGCCGTTTCGATATAATCTTCAATGATGAGTTGAAGTATTTTTTTCTTGCGGTCACTTAGCACTGTAATCATCTCTTTTCTAGATTGTTAGCACTCAAACCATTGGAGTGCTAACATCTAATGGTAAAGATACACCTATTTAGTCAAATTGTCAATACTTTTGACTAAATATTTTTTTCTTTTTTAGCCTCCGGCGGCACCGTGAGAAAAGTCTCAAAGGCCAGGTTCCCAAAGCGCATGCCCTGGGGCGTCAGGTGGATATTGTCCCCCTCCTGCTCCAGCCAGCCCCGGGATTGGCACTCCTCCCAGGCTGTTTCATAAAAGGGAAAGAAGGCCGTTCCCGTGCGCTCCTGAAACTCCGTCAGGTTCAGCCCCTGCCGGGTTCTCAGGCTCATAAAGACCAGCTCCTCCCGGCGGATTTCCGGGGTAAGGGTTTCCACTTCCAGGGGTTTTCCTTCAATATATTCCCGAATACCCGCAGGACTGGTTTCCCGCCGCTTACCATTAAACCGGCAGGCCCCGCAGCCAAAGGCCATATAGGGCAGGTAATGCCAGTACACCTGGTTGTGGAGGGACTCCTGGCCGGGCCGGGCAAAGTTGGCGATTTCGTAGCGCTGGTACCCAGCCTGGGGCAGGGCGTCCATCAGATAGTCGTACATGGCGTCCACCGCCTCGTCAGGGGGCAGGCTCAGCTGCCCCTTGGCCAGCTGCCGCTCCAGCTGGGTCCCCTCCTCTACGGTCAGACCGTAGACGGAGATATGGTCCACCCCGGTGGCAATCAGCTTCTGTAAGGAATCCTGGACTCCCGCCAGGGTCTGGGTGGGATACCCGTAGATTAAGTCCCCGCTAATCCGGGCAAAACCGGCCTCCCGGGCCAGCTGCACAGCCTCCGCCGCCTCCTCTGCCGTGTGGATACGGCCCATCAGGGCCAGCTCCCCGGGCTGGAAGGATTGGATTCCCATACTCAGCCGGTCAAAGCCCAGCTGGCGATAGGCCCGGAGACTTTCCAGGGTTACCGTGCCCGGATTGGCTTCCAGGGTAGCCTCTGCCGGGTGCTGCCAGAACCTCCGGTCCTTCAGGGCCTGGACAATTTGGGCCAGCAGCTCCGGGGGCAGGACGCTGGGCGTACCACCGCCAAAGTAGATGGTAGCCGTAGGGCTCAGCGGCAGGTCCGGCTCATAGGCGCGAATTTCCTCCACCAGCCGCCGGGTATACGCTTCCATTACCTGGGGAGACTGGATCTGATAGGAAGCAAAATCACAATAGCAGCATTTATGGACGCAAAAAGGAATATGAATGTAGATACCTTGGTACAATTGCCAGCGTGGCCGCATGGAGTTCTCCCCTCTTTCTGTACATTTCGCAAGTTCCTACCTATTGTAGCACAAATGGGACCGGGGAGAAAACGGCGGCAGTAAAACAAAAAAGCCATGCCGCAGCATGACTTTTTTGTACCCATCTTACTTTATTTAATGAAACCTACGTGTTTGCTGATGTCTTCATAGACTTTCTCAGCGGTGGCCTTGAATTGCTTCTTGTTTTCTTCAAACAGGTTGCCGCCGTGGGTATCTACAGCCACGATCAAGGGTCCCAATTCTTCTACTTCGCTGGTCCACAGGGTTTCCGGCATACCCAGGTCTTTCCATTGGGCATCAATGATTTTCTTGAAATGCACAGCGGAAACTACAGCACAGCCAGCAGGGAATACGCAGAAAATGGTTTTGTGTTCTTTGCAGGCTTCCATGGTGTCTTGGCCCATGCCACCCTTGCCCACAATCAGCTTTACGCCAGTTTGTTCAATGAAGGCTTTTTCGAACTTTTCCATACGCATGGAAGTGGTAGGTCCAATGGATACCATTTCGTATTGGTCTTCGCTGCCAGGGATGGGGCGAACGATGGGGCCTGCGTGGAAAATAGCGCCGCCTTCCAGGTTTACGGGCAGGGCTCTCTTTTCTTCAATCAGCCGGCGGTGGGCTACATCCCGGCAGGTGGTAATCTTGCCGGTCAGGTAGACGATATCGCCAATCTTCAGGTCAACCAGGTCTTCGGATTTAATAGGTGTATGCAGAACGATTTTATTAGCCATTATAATTGTACCCCCTTGTGAGAAGTGATGGTGTAGTTCAGGTCTTTATCGAAAATAATGTGGCCGCGGCGATGGTTCCAGCAGCCGATGTTGATGGCTACGCCGATAGCGGACGGGTGACGGGCGGTGTTTTCGATGTGCACGCCCAATACGGAAGCGGAACCGGTCATGCCTTGGGGTCCCAGGCCAATCTTGTTGATGCCGTCCACCAGCAGGTCTTCCATTTCAGCAGCTCTGGGGTTGGGGTTGTGGGTGCCCAAAGGACGCATCAGGGCTTTCTTGGACAGCAGGGCAGCGGTTTCCACGGAGGTGGCTACGCCTACGCCAACCAGGAAAGGAGGGCAGGCATTGGGGCCATAGGTGTACATTCTTTCCAGCACGAACTTGGTAACGCCTTCATAGCCTTCGCCCGGCATCAGTACCATGGCATGGCCCGGCAGGGTGCAGCCGCCGCCAGCCATATAGGTGTCGATTTCGCAGGTGTCGGAGTCCGGAACGATTTCCCAGAATACGGTAGGAGTACCTTTGCCCACGTTCTTGCCGGTGTTGTATTCGTCAAAGGTTTCTACGCTATTGTGGCGCAGCGGGGTAGCAAAGGTAGCCTGTACGGTAGCTTCTTTCAGCAGGCCTTCCAGCTGGCCGATCAGGGGGAAGTTCTGGCCGCATTTTACAAAGTATTGCAACACGCCGGTATCCTGGCAGGACGGACGATCCAGCTTTTTGGCCAGTTCCTGGTTCTTGGCGTAGGTTTCATACAGCAGCTTGGCAATGGGCACCGTTTCCTTGGATGCCAATTCCTTTAATTTGGCTGCTACATCATCGGGCAGCACCTTGGCCGTATAGCCTACAAATTTGGCCATAATGTCGGTCATCTGTTTTACTTGTTCTTCTTTGGACATGTTCATTTCCTCCTTATTGGGACAATCAAAATGGGTTGGGATACTCTATTTCAGGTACTTGTTCCTTAATGGTAGAAGGGGAACAAGATGGGAAGCAGAATCAGGGAGACGATATAGCCTACGATTACCATGGGCAAGCCCGCCTTCACGTAGTCGTTAAAGGTGTACCCGCCGGGGGCAAAGACCATCATGTTGGCCGGCATGCCGATAGGAGTGGCAAAGGCCAGGGAACTGCCGATAACCGTAGCTACGATAACAGCTTTGGGGTCAGCGCCCATAGCAGCGGAGATGTTCAGGCTGATGGGAATCAAGAGGGCTGCGGTAGCAAAGTTGCTCATGAAGTTGGTCATGACGCAGGACAGCAGCAGCACTACAGCCAGCAGCATGAAGGGAGAAGCGTTGGAGCCCAACAGGCCGATTACGGAGTCTGCAATGTAGGCGCCGGCGCCGGTTTTTTCCAGGGCCTTGGCCAGAGCCAGGGTGCCGCCGTACACGAACAGGGTTTGCAGGTCGATGGATTTGTAGGCTTGTTTTTCAGAGATAACGCCGGTGGCTACCAGGATGATGGCGCCGATGCAGCCGGACAGATAGAATTTGATGCCGATTTGTTTTTCGAAAATCATGGCGATGATGGTGAGTACCATGATGATCAGGGAAGCTTTTTGCTTCCAGGCCGGTACGGAGGAGAAGTCTTGGGCTTCGTCGTACACGCTTTCGCCTTCAGAACCAGGTTTCTTGTTGGGCAGGAATTTGTAGCCTACAGTGGCGAAGAAGGCAATGCCAACCACCAGGATGGGCAGGCCTACATACCCGTATTCGAAGAAGCCGATGTCAGCGCCGATGGCTTGCAGGGCGGATTTGCCCAACAGGTTGCCGGGAGCGCCGATAAGGCTCAGGTTGCCGCCCATGGCTGCTGCGAAGATTAACGGCAGGAGCAGACGGGAACGGGCAAAACCGGATTTGGCGGCAATACCGATAACCACGGGAATCAATACCGCAGCGGTACCGGTGTTGGACAGGAACCCGCTCATGAGACCGGTAACGGTCATCACGGCTACAATCAGTTCCCGTTCGGAATGGGCAAACTTGGTAACAATGCCGCCGGTCTTGTTGGCCATACCGGTTTCAAAGAAGGCACCGCCGATGATGAACATGGCGACGAACAGGATCAGGTTATTGTCCACAAAGCCGGCAAAAGCATCCTTGGGGGAAAGCACGCCGGTGAGCACCAGGGTGATCAGGGCAATCATAGATGTTACGGCCAGGGGGAGTTTCTCGGTAACGAATAGGATGATGACAAAAAGCAAGAGAAGCAAGGTGATGGAAATCGGGGTCATGGCAATTCCTCCTTCAGGGTGTTGATTTCCGTTGTTTGTTTTGGATACATATGTGATATGTGATAATGTATCCATTTCGTAGCCATAATATACAGCTAATTTTTTCTCCTGTCAACACGCACATTTGAATTTTCTCATAATTGGGTACAAATAAAGGCACCGCCCTAGTCTTGCAAACTAGAACAGTGCCTGTTATTCCTATTATTCTACCGCACAAGGACATTCCCCATTTCCTGTGCAGCCAAAAAAATCCATTTATCCTTTATTAGCCGTATTCCGGTAGTTGGTCAGGAGGTTTTCCATGCTCCGTTCCATATGGGCCCGCATGAGCTTCCGAGCCTTTGCCGCATCGTGGGCCCTAAGGGCAGCCATGAATTTGGTATGCTCCGCAAAGGAAATCTGGGAGTATTCGTTTTCGCTGACCAAAAAGCCCAGGGACAGCCCGTTCCACAGGCTGGCCAGAATCTGGGCCAGCTTGGGATTGTCCGAGGCCTGCCAAATGGCCATGTGGAAGCTTTCGTTGTAGTGGGTGTACTCGCTGTAGCGCTGTTCTTCCATGCACTTTTTCATGGCGGCGTACACTTCCTCCACCTCGGAAATATCGCTGCCCGGCCGGGCCGCCAGGGCGGCCGCCTCCCCTTCCAAAAGGGTACGGACGGCAAAATGATCCCGAATGGCCTTTTCGTTGATGCCCATGACCACGGCGCCCTTATTGGGCCGCAGCCGGACCAGTCCCTGGGCCGCCAGCAGCTGCAAGGCTTCCCGCACGGGGGTCACGGACACCCCCATCTGTCTGGCCGTATCCGCCAGGTTCAAGATGGTGCCTTCCCGGATTTCCTGGCGCAGAATGGCTTTGCGCAAATAGGCAGCCACCTGCTCCCGGGCAGGCAGTAAATGAATCTTGTTCATGGGAACCTGGGTTTTCGCCGTCTGTTCCGCCTTCACCCGGGGCCGGTCCACTTCCCCCGTTTCCGTGCCCTGCTCCTCCAGGGCCAGCTTGCGGGCATCGTCCGCAATGACCACGTGCCGGTTTTGCAGCCGGGTAGCCAGCCCGGAGGCCAGCAGGTTCTGCAGCGCCTCCCGGATGGGCATTCTAGATACCCCAAACTGCTGGGCCAATTCCACTTGTTTTAATTCCGTACCAGGCTGCAGCTCCCCCTTGCAAATCTGGTTCCTGATGGATTCGTAAATCACCTCTTGGGTGGGTTTATACATTTCCATTGGTTTGCTCATCTCCCGCGGCCCCCTTGGGCCTGTATCAATCTCGCAGCTTCTTCCTTGGTGCATTTCCTAGTGTAGTTCACAGGTCAAGGAGCTTTCCTGCTTTGGGTTATTTATCCATCTTCAGGATGGCCATAAAGGCTTCCTGGGGCAGTTCCACAGAGCCCACCTGCTTCATGCGTTTCTTACCAGCCTTCTGTTTTTCCAGCAGTTTCCGTTTCCGGGTAATATCGCCGCCGTAGCACTTGGCCAATACGTCCTTACGCATGGCGCTGACGTTTTCCCGGGCGATAATCTTGCTGCCGATGGCTGCCTGGATGGGAATTTCAAACAGCTGGCGGGGAATCAGTTTCCGCAGCTTTTCTACCAAGGCACGGCCCCAGACCTGGGCCCGGTCCCGATGGACAATGGCGGACAGGGCGTCCACCCCTTCCCCGTTCAGGAGAATATCCACCTTCACCATGTCGGAAGGCCGGTAGCCGCTGAGTTCGTAGTCCAGGGAAGCGTAGCCCCGGGATACGGATTTCAGCCGGTCAAAATAGTCGAAAATGATTTCACTAAGCGGCAGGGCGTAATGGATCATCACCCGGTTTTCGTCCAGGTAGGTCATATTCTCGTATTCGCCCCGTTTTTCCTGGGACAGTTCCATGACTGCGCCCACATAGTCCTTGGGCACAATGATGGTGGCGTTCACAAAGGGTTCTTCCACGTGTTCAATCACCGTAGGATTGGGGAACTGGGACGGATTGTCCACCATTTCCACGTCCCCGTTGGTCTTCACCACTTCGTAGATTACGTTGGGGGCGGTGGTAATGAGGGTCAGATTGTACTCCCGTTCCAGCCGTTCCTTGATAACGTCCATGTGCAGCAGGCCCAAAAAGCCGCAGCGGAAGCCAAAGCCCAGGGCCGAGGAGGTTTCCGGTTCAAACAGCAGGGACGCATCGTTGAGCTGGAGTTTTTCCAGGGCATCCCGCAGGTTATCGTAGTCGGAGTTGTCCACCGGGTACAGGCCGCAGTACACCATGGGGGTAGCTTTCCGGTAGCCGGGCAGGGGCTCCTTGGCGGGCCGTTTGTTGTCCGTTACCGTGTCGCCCACCCGGGCGTCCTTGACGGTCTTGATGGCGGCTGCCAGGTACCCTACCTGGCCTTCGCCCAGCTGGTCCACGTTCACCATGGCCGGCCGGAAGACGCCCACCTCGGTGACCTCGTACACCTTGCCGGTAGCCATAAGCCGGATGGACATACCGGTTTTCAGGACCCCGTTCATTACCCGGACGTAGAGGATAACGCCCTTGTAGGCATCAAACTTGGAGTCGAAAATCAGGGCCTGGAGAGGGGCTTCCGGGTCGCCCTTGGGAGGCGGTACCCGCTTTACCACAGCTTCCAGTACTTCGTCCACGCCCAGGCCGGTTTTGGCACTGCACAGGACGGCGTCGCTGGCGTCAATACCCAACACGTCTTCTACTTCCTTTTCCACCCGCTGGGGATCTGCGCTGGGCAGGTCCACCTTGTTGATGACGGGAATGATTTCCAGGTCGTGCTCCATGGCCAGGTACACATTGGCCAGGGTTTGGGCTTCGATGCCCTGGGTGGCGTCAATCACCAGCAGCGCCCCTTCGCAGGCAGCCAGGGCCCGGGATACTTCGTAGGTAAAGTCCACATGCCCCGGGGTGTCGATCAAGTTCAGCATATACTCCTGTCCGTCTTTGGCCTGGTAATGCAGCTGAACAGCCTGATCCTTGATGGTGATGCCCCGTTCTCTTTCCAGTGACATGGAGTCCAGTACCTGGTCTTCCATTTCCCGTTTGGAAAGGGTTCCGGTTTTCTCGATCAGCCGGTCTGCCAAGGTTGACTTGCCATGGTCAATATGGGCAATAATGGAAAAATTTCTGATATGATCGCTTTTGGCCATTCTTATTTCTCTCCCTAAAAGGTAATTCAAGCTTTGGAATTTACAATCGAATAGTTTATTATATCATGAAAAGCCGCATCTTGTCTAAGGCTGCGCCTTTTGCCTGTTTTATACGACAAAAAAGGCCGGCAACTGTAAAGAGTTGTCAGCCTTCCTGGCCAATCTTATTTTACTGCATTTACTTTCTTTGCTAAACGAGACTTTTTGCGAGCTGCGGCTTTTTTATTCACCGTACCTCTGCGAGCAGCTTTATCTAATAAGCTCGTTGCTACCTTCAAAGTGGCCTGGGCCTCATCTTTGGATCCTGCAGCAGCAAAAGCTTCAACCTTGCGTGCGGTGCTGCGGATTTCAGCTTTAACCGGGCCATTGGCAGCGCGTCGTTCGGCATCAGTCTTGACACTACGAATGGAAGACTTAATATTCGGCATGTTTTCACCTCCACCAATAAGCTTTACCAAAGTATTCTACCATGGTTGGGCATAATGTGCAAGTCATTTCTCAAGAGATTTTTCTGAACGGTTGATGGCATTGATGATTCCTAACAGGGAAGCGGTGTTGATATTGGGGTGAATGCCTACCCCAAAAATGTGCTTGCCGTCCGGTTTGGCCAGCTCAATATAGGAAATGGCCTTGGAATTGGAGCCCTGGGAAATGGCGTGTTCGTGGTAGTTGATGAAGCTGTAGCCGTCCACCCCAATCTTGTGGAGGGCGCTGAAGAAGGCATCGATGGGGCCGTTGCCGGAGCCGATAATATGCACGTCGGTGCCCCCGGCCTTCACATCTCCCTCAAACACCGTATTGGAGTCCTCAGCGGCTTCCTGGTTGTCGTAGACCCGATGCTTGCCCAGCTGATAATTGCCCTGGAAATCCACGTATTCCTTGTTGAACAGCTCCACAATCTGGCTGGCGGACAGCTCGTCCCCGTACTGGTCGGCGGCTTCCTTAACAATATGGCCAAATTCCGGGTGCATTTCCTTGGGCAGGTAGTAGCCCACCGCCTGCTGCATCACAAAGGCGGCACCCCCCTTGCCGGACTGGCTGTTGATGCGGATCACCGGTTCGTACTCCCGGTGGATATCCGCCGGGTTGATGGGCAGGTACGGCACTTCCCAATACCGGCTGTTGGTGTCCGCCATGTACTTGAAGCCCTTGCGGATGGCGTCCTGGTGGGACCCGGAGAAAGCGGTGAACACCAGCTCCCCGGCGTAGGGATGTCTTTCGTGGACCTTCATTTTGGTGACACTTTCGCAGATGCGCTTGATCCGGTTGATATGGGAGAAGTCCAGCTTGGGGTCCACATTGTGGGTGTACATATTCAGGGCCAGGGTGACAATATCCACGTTCCCGGTCCGTTCCCCGTTGCCAAACAGGGTCCCCTCTACCCGTTCCCCGCCGGCCATCAGGGCCAGCTCTGCCGCGGCTACCCCTTCGCCCCGGTCGTTGTGGGGGTGGAGACTGATAATGGCCCGGCTGCGGTCCTTCAGCTTCCGGCAGAAGTACTCAATCTGGTCCGCATACGTATTGGGGGTGGACATTTCCACCGTGGAGGGCAGGTTGATGATGACCGGCTTTTCCGCCGTGGCCCCCAGGGTATCCAGCACCGCTTCGCAGATTTCCACAGCGTAGTCCGTTTCCGTGCCGGTAAAGCTTTCCGGGGAGTACTCGTAGCGGATGTTCATGCCGCTTTTGGCCACTTCCTTCTCCGTCAGCTCCCGGATCAACTTGGCCCCGTCCACGGCAATCTTGGTGATGCCGTCCATTTCCTTGTCAAACACCACTTTCCGCTGGAGGGTGGAGGTGGAATTGTAGAAGTGGATAATCACGTTCTTGGCGCCCCTTACGGCCTCAAAGGTCTTTTCAATCAGCTCCGGCCGGGCCTGGACCAGCACCTGGATGGTTACATCGTCAGGGATATAGTGGTCCTCGATCAGGGTGCGCAGGATTTCGTATTCCGTTTCGGAGGCTGAGGGAAATCCCACCTCGATTTCCTTAAAGCCGATTTTCACCAGGGTGGTAAACAGCAGCAGCTTTTCTTCCAGCTGCATGGGGGTTACCAGGGCCTGGTTCCCGTCCCGCAGATCCACGCTGCACCAGATAGGCGGCTGGGTAATGGTTTTGTCCGGCCAGGTCCGGTCCGGCAGGGATACCCCCTGAAAAGGAATGTATTTTTTAATGGGTTTTTGCATTTTTGTTTCCTCCTTGTTTTCCGGGGGCAACAAAAATCCCCGCCCCCCAGGTATTGTCTAGGGGCGGGGAAAAATTTCCACGCGGTACCACCCTTGTTTCAGTCAGCGCTGCTGACCCTTTCACCTCTGCTAAGGCTAAGGTCTGTAACGGGACCTCCCGTTCCGGACTACGTATCACCCGGACGACTCAGGAACCAGTTATCCATGCCCAGCAGATTATCGGCTCACAGCAGCCGCCGACTCTCTGAAAATCTCACTGCGCATCTTTTCTTCCGTCATAGTCATTGTTTACAAGCTTTATAGTTTATGGTGGTAATTATACGGTTTTTAGTAACAGATGTCAACAAATTCCCTAAAAAACCTCCACGCCGGGCGAAAAGTGTTAATGATGGAACAGACGGACGCCGGTCATGCACATGGTGATGTTGTGGGCATCGCAGGCTGCAATCACCAGGTCGTCCCGGATGGAGCCGCCAGTTTGGGCAATATAGGCCACGCCGCTCTTATAGGCCCGTTCGATGTTGTCGCCGAAGGGGAAGAAGGCATCAGAACCCAGGGACACCCCGGTATTTTGGGCAATCCAGGCAGCCCGTTCTTCCCGGGTCATAGGTTCCGGTTTTTCCGTAAAGTATTGTTGCCACTTGCCGTCGGCCAGCACGTCTTCCGCTTCGTCAGAGGTGTAGACGTCAATGGTGTTGTCCGTTTCCGGACGGCTGAGGCCCGGTTTGAAGGGCAGCGCCAGGACCTTGGGGCTTTGGCGCAGCCACCATTTGTCGGCCTTGTCCCCTGCCAGCCGGGTGCAGTGTACCCGGGACTGCTGGCCGGCGCCTACGCCGATGGTCTGGCCGTCTTTGACGTAGCACACAGAGTTGGACTGGGTGTATTTCAGGGCAATCATGGCAATCAGCAGATCCCGGACCGCTTCCTCCGGCAGTTCCTTGTTCTTGGTCGGCCGGTTTTGCAGCAGCGCTTCCGTAATCTGGTCATTGTTGCGTTTTTGTTCAAAGGTAATACCAAACACCTGCTTGGTTTCCAGTTCTTCCGGTTCATAATCCGGGTCGATTTCAATTACATTGTAGCGGCCCTTTTTCTTGCTTTTCAGGATTTCCAGGGCTTCCGGTTCGTAGCCCGGGGCAATGACCCCGTCGGACACTTCGTGCTTCAGCACCCGTGCCGTAGCCACGTCGCACACGTCGGACAGCGCCACAAAATCCCCAAAGGAGGACATGCGGTCAGCACCTCTGGCCCGCACATAGGCCGAAGCCAAAGGCGACAGCTCCAAACCCTCCACCCCATACACCTTTTCCATGGTTGCGTTCAGCGGGCTGGCCACAGCCGCACCGGCCGGGCTCACATGCTTAAAGGAAGCGGCAGAAGGCAGGCCCGTGGCCTTTTTCAGTTCCCGCACCAGCTGCCAGCTGTTGAAGGCATCCAGGAAGTTGATATAGCCAGGGTTGCCGTTTAACACCGTAATCGGCAGATCTTCACCGCCAGCCATATAGATTCTGGCAGGAATCTGATTGGGGTTGCAGCCGTACTTTAATTTCAATTCTTTCATAGATGCTTTTCCTCCTTTTTTACGAAAAAACCGACCTATCCCGGGTCAGCTTTTCTGCCCAGACGGTCGGCGGTCTTGGGCCATGCTCCCTGTGGTTTACCCACTTCCGTCAGTTACATGACCTGCTACAAAAATTATAAACTTTCCACAGGCCAGTGTCAATCTAAAGGCGGAGAAGCAGTTCCTGTCCCAAAACAAAAGGGGCAGCACAACCAAGGACGGCTGTGCTGCTCTTATGGGGTTCTTTACCAGTTTGTTAAAGGCTTTTATTTCACATCATACATCCCGCTGGGGCCAGGCCGCAGGTTGATCAGGATGTTCTTGATCTGGCTGTAGTGGTTCAAAATCACCTTATGGGTTTCTCTGCCGATACCGGACAGTTTGTAGCCGCCGAAGGGAGCGCCGGCAGGCAGGTCATTGTAGGTGTTGACCCACATACGGCCGGTGCGTACGCTGCGGGCTACTTTCAAAGCCGTATTGATGTTGCTGCTGAATACGGCGCCGCCCAGGCCATAATCGCTGTCGTTGGCCAGTTTGATAACTTCGTCCACGGTCTTGAATTTTTGTACCACAACCACAGGTCCAAAGATTTCTTCCTGGCATACCCGGTCAGCGTTGGAGTTGGCCACCAGGATGGTGGGTTTCATGAAGAAGCCCTTATCGCAGCCGTTTTCGGTGTATTTTTCACCGCCGGTAATCAGCTGGCAGCCTTCTTCTACGCCCAATTTCACGTAGTTCAGGACCTTATCCTGCTGGGCTTTATAGATTTGGGCACCCAATTGGGTGGTAGGATCCGTAGGATCGCCAATCTTCACCGCTTCGAAGGTGGCTTTCAAATGTTTCAGGAATTCATCGAAAATGCCTTCCTGTACAAACAGCCGGGAACCAGCGCAGCAAACCTGGCCTTGGTTGAACAGAATGCCCTTGCAGGCGCCGTCAATGGCTTGGGTCATATCCGCATCATCAAAGACGATGTTGGCGGATTTGCCGCCCAATTCCAGGGTAGCCGGAATCAATTTGTCGCAGGCAGCCTGGTATACGCCCCGGCCCACTTCGGTAGAACCGGTGAAGGCCAGTTTGTCCAGATCCGGGTGGTCCAGAATCCATTGGCCGGATTTGGAACCCTTGCCGGTGATAACGTTGATAACGCCTTTGGGTACTACGTCCTTGATCAGCCGTACCAGTTCCATCAGGGATAGAGAGGTATGGGAGGACGGTTTGATGACCACCGTGTCACCAGCGGCCAGGGCAGGAGCCAATTTCCAGCAGGCCATGGTGAACGGGAAGTTCCAGGGAATGACCTGGCCTACCACGCCTACCGGTTCGTGGAGAATCAGGGACATGGTGTTGTCATCCAGCATATTGGCGGAACCTTCCCAGGCTCTCAGGCAGCCGGCGAAATACCGGAAGTGGTCGGAGCCCAGAGGAATATCGGCAGCCTTGGTTTCCCGAATGGGTTTGCCGTTATCCAGGGTTTCTACCAGGGCCAGATGGTCCAGGTTGGCATCGATAATATCAGCAATCTTCAGCAGCACGTTCTGCCGTTCAATGGGGGAAGTTCTGCCCCAGGCAGGCAGGGCAGCTCTGGCAGCCTTGACGGCCTTGTCCACGTCTTCTTTGGTAGCTTCGGCAAAGTAAGCCAAATGCTCCCCGTTGGCCGGGTTATGGGCATCAAAAGTAGCGCCGTCGGACGCAGGAACAAATTCGCCGTTAATAAACAAACCGTAGGTTTCTTGGATATCTGCTTTTGTCATAAAATCATTCCTCCCTCAATCTGAGTCCATGGATCCCCTGGAGGCTTCTCCCCGTAAGCCTTGGATTCAGTCACCCCAGTAGGCTATGGATTTCGTTTAATTAATGTACGCTTATTTTCGAATATGCTTCGCTATATCTCTTAGCGACGACATTAGTATAGCACTGAATTTTCAGATATTCAACAGTTTCATGTTATTTTAATATTAAATATATTAATATGTGTATAATTTTATCCTATAACTGTGCCTTTGTCAATTACGGTTGACGAAGTTCATTTTTTCAGAATCTTTCATTTTACCCCGGTTTGGGACATATTTCCCCGTTTCTTGTATTTTTATTAAGTTCAATGCTGAAATATCCCCCTTATACAAAAAGACGCGTCCGCAGACGCGCCTTGGTAAACTATTTTCAATTGGCTGGACAGCTTTTGCTTATATTGCTCTTAAATTACCTTAAAATTGAATACAATATCTTTCAACGGCAGGTTTAACGTTTTGGCATACTCAGCCTTTATCTTGTAGTCCCCGGCCTGGGTAAAGCTCAGGAACAAAATGGTGCTGCCGGGAGAACCATTTTGGCCGGATTCGTTCACCATGGGCAGGTAGAAGGAATGGCCCAGATTGGCAAAGCCCCCCTGGCTGCTTTGGTCAAGGAGCTGCCAGGTATTGCCCGTGGTAGGATTGGCATCCAGGTACAGCGCCACCAGTTCCCCCGGGTGCAGTACCAGGGTCTTGTCCGCAGCGTCCTGGGTCAGCTTGTAGCTGGTCAGGAGCCGGGCCCCCTCCGCCACATTGATGGATTTTACCAGGGACGCATAGGGTACACTGGTGGTATACGCGCCCCCCGGAGCCGCCGGCAGCAGAATCCCGTTTTCCCCAAAGACAAAATCCTTGCCCAGGAGCTTTTCCGTATACTCCGCCGTATTGGTATAGAGCAGATCCCGAGGTTCCACCTCCTTGCCGCTGGTGGTGTCCAGATTCAGGCCGTCGTAGACCGTCTTGTCCCCTTCCGCCTTCAGGATTACACTAAACAGCGTAGGCCGGTTCACCGTAATCTGGTAGGACAGCACCGCCTTGCCCCCGGCTTCCTTGCCCAGGGCATTGGCCTTTTCCTTAATGACATGATTCAGATTGTTTTCCAGATATTGCTCCTTCAGGCCATCCACATAGGGAACCACACCCTCTGCATTGCCGTCGGCATAATGCTCCTGGAGCACCGTGGTGTGCCCAAAGGCCAGCACTGTTTCCGGCAGACAGAATAAGAAAGCAGCAAACAGCGTCAACAGTTTTTTCATGAAAATCCTCCTGTTATAATAAATATCTCGTGAGAAACGGCTGCAAAACACTGCGGTCCTCCGTGTAGGTGACGTTTTCCCCCAGCTCCACAATGCCGTCGGAGACTATTATACCATTGATATGTGAATTTTTTCCGATTTTCATGGCCCCGGCCGAATACAGCAGCACCTTGTCCATATAGACTCCTTCACCCAGAGTCAGAGAGCCGCCGCAATAGATCCGAAAATCCCCTTCCACCCGAAAGCCGTTGCTAAAGGTCAGAGCTCCCTGGGGTACCAGCACCCCGCTGCCCCGCAGCACCGCCTTGGTATACGTAATGGGCTTACGGCTGGGCGTTTGGTACAGATAGGGTTCCAGCGGCTGTTCCAGCCTAGCCTGGGGCGGCATAGGACTGGTAATGGCGTGGGCAAAATCCACTGCAGACATTCCCAAAAGACCCAGCCCGGAATTTTTGTCCCGAATCTGGCCCACAGGATACTCCACCTCCAGGTTTTTCCCCACCGGCCGGATTTCATACCGGGCTCCATCCATCAGAAGGCCCCGGTTGAGCCGGTGCAGGCTAGCATATTCCATACGCAGCTGCACGCCCCTCTGCCAGGTTTTTACCCGGATTTGGAATTGGTCCGGAGACCCCGGAAACCCCATAGGCGGCAGTTCCTTAATGCTGTTCTCCCGATTCAGAGGAAGTCCATTCCTGCTGCGGCAGAAACTGCTGAGCAACTCCGCCCACTGCCGGCTTTGCTCCCGGTAGACCAGGGCATCCACCTCCTGGAAGGTAACCTGCTTTAGGGCATACAGAATGCCGGCAAAGGCCGCAAACAGATACAGGAACAGCAGGGACACCATGCCGGTACTTTTTCCATTAGTAATTGCCATAGCGAAAGACCTCCTCCACCTGCTTTTTCTGCCCGGTGGCAGGATAGCTGAGCAACAGACGCCACCGCAGCCGGTTAGGCCCCGTCTTTTCCACCTTCAGGTCTTCTATTTCCAGCTGAGGAGCCAAGAGCGGATTCGCCCCCGGCCGGGTGGAATTCACCCAGGAGGCCATATACAGCAGCTGCTGTTGGGGATTCTTCATGGGGTGGTTCAGGTAATAGCTGCGTTTCAGGGGCTGCAAATGGCCATACGTAGCAATCCCATTTCTAGAGCCAGTCAAGGAAGGGTGGATTTCCACCCGGTCCACAGCAAACTCCAAATGGCTACCCACTCGTGCTTCCAGGTCCTGGGCTGCCCGTTCCAGTTCCCACTGACCGTATTGAGCAGCAAACAGCTGCACCAGCCGGCCGCCAAATTGAAGAATTCCCGCCGTAATAAGCATAAAAAATCCCAGGGCAATATAGCTTTCCAAAAGGAGACTGCCCCTACTTTTTCCCAAACGCATAATAGGTGAAGTACCTCCTTCCGTCCTGCTCCAGCACGTCAATCTGATACAGCACCTGGGGCTGGTCAAAACCCGCCATTGCGCGCTGGGTCACCTGCAGCGTCAGGCCCTCCCGTTCTGCCGGAACCGGCAGTCCGTCTTCCACATTCCAGACCGCTTCCCGGGCCAAACGGGCAGCCGCCTGGAGACGCTGATACCGCTCCAGCATTTTGGCAGTTACCGCCCAGGTTTCCAGGCCCAGCACAGCCAAAAGCCCTGCCAGCACAGTAGCCCACAATACATCCAAAAGGATAAAGCCTGCGGCTTTTTCATGGATCTGCATAAACCATCCGTCCTGTTACAGGCTGAAAAATCAGCATCCGGCTGTACCCCGGGTCCGTCCGGTGGGCAACATGTATATAGCCAGTGGCATTGCCGCTGCGGATAAAGCTCGTGTTAAAGGACTTGGCTTCGAAGTCTCCCAGCCCCAATTCTGCCATGGAAATCTGCCGCTGGACCTGGTACTGCTGGCCAATTTGAAGCTCCTTCGGGTTCTGCCAATTCCGCTTTAGCCAGAGAATTCCCTCGTGCTGGTACATGACCTTTTGCTGGGCAGTAGAGGCAAAGGTACTCATAGCTTGAGAAGCCAAGTTCAGTTTGACAGCCTTACTCAATTCACTGATGCTGGAAAACAGAGGCAGGCAGAAAAAGGCCAGGGTAAGGTACAGGCTTAGCCCCAAAAGCAGGTCCAGCATCACAAAGCCCGGGCTTTTCCGGGCACCGCAGCTCATAGGGAATTGCCACTGGGGGTACGCAGGCCCAGGTCCGTACTGCTGACCTTTTCCCCGCTGCTTAACGTGCCCGTAAAGGAAGCACTGCCACCTTCTGTACCTGCGGAATACGTTATTCCTTCATAGTTCTTGTCGGGCACATATTTTTTATCCACCAATTCCTGAAGGCTAGTGGGAGCCTTGCCGTTCTCAATGGTGTAGATTTTGGCGCCGCTGTCCAGCAGCGACAGATTGCTCACCAACTGGGTATCCTTGGACTTGTTCATGGCAGATTCTACACTGGGCATCAGGGCAGCCGCCATGACCCCGATAATGGCCATTACAGCAATGACTTCAATCAGGGTGAAACCGGGAGATTTCTTTCTTTTCTTTTTGGGTGTATTTACAAGTGTAGTCTGTTGAAAATTTTGGGTTTCTTTGGAATCGAATTGGTTCTGCAGCATAAGTTTCTTAATCTCCTTTCAAAATTGAGCGGGCAAGCGATTCATAATGGTGTACATGGGGGACAGTACAAGATACAAAAGTGCGGCACTCCCCCCTGCAAGCAGCAGTAGCAAGCAGGGTTCCAGCAATGTCTTCAGGTTCTTCAGCCGGCTCCGCAGTTCTTTTTCCATAAGGGCTGCCGCCTCTCCCAGCATTTCCGGCAATTTGCCGCTTTCTTCCCCAATGGCAATAAATTCCCGGGTCAACGACCCAAAAAATTGGGGATGATTTTCGCTGGCACCATGAAGGGACATACCTGCAATGACCTCCTGCTCCAGCTGTCGGCTTACAGTGCGCAGTTTCTCCTCCGGCAGGATAGCTCCTGCGGCGGTAAGGGCCTTATCCAACGTCAAGCCGCTAGCCAAAAGCAGGGAAAGCAGCCGGCTGTAGCGAACTTCCCACAGATCATGGTAGAGGGAAGCCAAAATGGGCAGTTTGTGCCAAAAACCGCCTTTTCCCTGCAGCAATTGGGTGCCGCACCAGCCCAGTCCTGCTAGAAAGAGGAAAACCAGGGGAGGATACTCTGCCGCCAGATTCCGCAGGTTCAGGACTCCCACAAGAAGCGGTGTTGGTTCCAGCCGCATCAGCTGGTACACGTCCATAAAAATGGGCAATATAGCCCAGGCAAAATACAGGGCAATGCATAAGGAAAGCAGAAAAACCAGTCCTGGATACATACAGGCCTGAATCACCGCTTTCTTGTTTTCCCGCTGTTCCCCATAGAAATCTGCCAAACCCTGAAGCGTTTCCGGCACCTTGCCACTTTCTTCCCCCGCTGCCACCAACTTGGGTGCCAAGCTTCCCGCCTGCTGCCAATGTTTCTGCAAAGTCTGGGAAAGGGAAAAGCCCGCCTGAAGATCCTGTTCCAGGGCCTGGCACAAATCCTGGAGTTTCTGGCTTTTGCCCAGGCCCAGTACGTGGACCGCTCTCAGAATTGGAATACCCCCTTCCAGAAGGATGGCCAATTGCCTGTACAGGGTTTCCCGTTCCAGGTCGGTAAGGTTTCTCCGCCTGCCCAACCCCAGTTTCCATTGGAAAACGGGCTTCAGTTCCAGTACATAGGGATAGGTCAAAAGCAATTTCTGCCCTGCTTCTGCCTGGCTGCCGGCATACATTTCTCCGGTTATCGTCTGCCCTTCCTGGTTCAAGGTTTTCCAGCGAAATTTTTGCATGAATTCACCTCCTTTGACAGGAATACTTCTATCCTACTTAACCGTAATGTTCCCGAATCCTGCTGCCGACAAACCATCGGTAATTTTTGCTGCATCATCGGTAATGCGCTACACAAAAAAGGACCTGTGGCGAAGAGGATTACCTCTTTTCCACAGGTCCTTGCTATTTACTTTTTTCCCTTACCCTTCCTTCTTCCCCTTCATCCAGCCGTTCAGATACCCCATAATCAGGGTGGTAATGGACAGGCCGGCGCCGAAGCGGGCGTTCAAGGCAATGAGTTTTTTGCACCAGACGGCCAGGCCGGGGTTACTGGTGACGATGGCCACGGCTTGGCCCATTACGATGAAGATGGCGCAGCCGAAGGTCAGGGCCAGGAAGATATAGAATATGGTGAGTAAAAGCGGGTTCAAGGTTTTCATGGCAGCCTCCTAACTGATAACGGGCAAAATGCCCAGGGCGATCAGGGCAGCGATGCAGGCAATGGGTATGGCGTAGTCACACATGAGCTTGCTGAAAGTCCGGGTGACGTCACTGCCGGAAATGCCGCAGGAAATGTAGATGGCCGAGGAGCTGGGGGGAATGGCGCCCTGGTTGGACACCAGCATCAGGAAGACGGCTACGGCGGTGGCCGGGGCTACGCCTGCATCCTTCAGGCACAGGAAGCACATGGGGCCCAGGGCCATGGTAGCGGCGGAGGCATTCAGGGGGCCTACCACGCATTCTACCACCACTACCAGCAGGAGAATGGTCAGTACCTTGCTCAGGCCCAAAGCATTCATGAAAACGGATACGTCGTGGCCGAAGCCGATGGAGCTCAGGGCTTCGGACCCGCACATGGCGAACATGATAATGGGGGCCACGTTAAAGAATTTCTTGGCCAGGGGCTTAAAGAAGCCCTTCCAGCCGGCGGCATCGTGGGGCAGGTGTTTTCTGCCTTCAAACAGCACCCCCAGGATGATTAGTACTGGCACCCAGATGATGATGTCGATGGCTTTGACGCCCTTGGCGCCAAAATGGCTGTGCCGCAGCATTTGGGAAATGGGGCCGGTGGTCAAAAGCAACGGAATCATAACCCCTACGAAGATAATCAGGGAACCCCATTTTTCTTTGATGGTGGTCCAGAAGTTGGGCACGTCTTCTTCTTTCAGGGCTTCAATGTGGTACCGGCGGATGAAGTACGAGGTCAACAGCAGCCGGTACAGCACCCCGTAAAGGCCGGTGCAGAGAACGGCAATGTACACGTCCCCGGTGGTGGTATAGGCCGCCACATCCGCAAAGCCCAGCATCAGGAACATGGACGTGCTGGGCGGCAGGGATACCCCCAGGCCAGCGTTGCCGGAGTTCATGATGGCGGCCATGTCGGCGCTCCAGCCGGTTTCCATCATCCAGGGAATGGTAATGCTCCCTACGGTGGCGGCGTTGGCTGCGGTGGAGCCGGAAATCAGCCCCATGAGGGCGCTGGCCAGTACGGAAATGTACGCCGGGCCGCCCCGCAGGCGTCCAATAAGGGAGTTCAAAATATCAATAAGCCGACCGATGATATTGGTTTCTTCCATCAGGGCCGCCATGCCTACAAACAAAATAGGCGACAGGCAGGAAGAAGTACGGGTGCCTCTCAGGAAGGAACTCCAAAGGGCCGCCGGTGCCTTGTCCAGGCCGTGGAGCAGGCAGACGATGATCCAGGAAATCATCATGGCTTCCGCCAATTTCCGTTTCACCACCAGGTTCCAAATAAGGATAAATCCAATGTAGGCCAAGAAGGCCCAGATGCCAATCCCAATTTCCATAATTGATTCCTCCGTTATTCCTGACAGGACTGCGTGAATTTTTGCAGTTGGGTTTCCAGGGCTGTTTTCAGCAGGCTGTCATCCCTGCCTACGGAAAAGCAGCGCACGCCCTGCTCCAGCAGTTCTGCATACCGCTTCTGGCTTTTGCACAAAATGGTGGGCGTCTTGCCGTAGTCCAAGGTCTTGCGAATGATGGTGTTTTCTGCGTCCAAAACCTTGGGATGGTTCTTCTGCCCCGGTACCCCCAGGGACTGGGACAGGTCGTTGCAACCGGTGGCCACCAAATCAATGCCCGGCACGGACAGGATTTCGTCGATCCGTTCCAGGGCTTCCTTGCTTTCAATTTGGATGATATTGTACACCTGGGTGTTGGCCTGGGCCTGGTAGGCGCTGGTGGTAAGCCCGCTGAGCTGCACCACCCGGCTGGCCCCGGTAAGGCCCCGGTCCCCCAGGGGCGGGAACTTGGTCAGCTCCACAATCCGTTTGGCCTCCAGGGCGCTGCTCACATGGGGAAACATCAGGGCTGTGGCCCCCATATCCAGCAGAGGCCCCGCCTGTGCCGGGTCCGCCAGCCGCAGCTGCACGTCAATATTCAAGGCTCTGCCCAGCCGGAGCATTTCTCCTATAGTACTGTAGTCGTAGAGGATATGCTCACAGTCCAGCCGGACAAAATCGTAACCGGCCAGCTTGGCATATTCCAGCACCACCGGGTCCGTCAGGGCCAGGTTCAGGCCAAAAGAAGGTTTTCCTTGTTTTTCGTTCGCCAGTACGCCCATGCTTACCCCTCCTTGCCTCCCAGCTGTTTTAATCCCCGCTGGGCCAGGATTTCGTCCACGTTCTCCATAACCAGGTGCCCTTCTGCAATGTTCTTCAGGGCCCGGGCTTCCTTCTGGAGCTTCTCGGCGGCCCGTTGGGCCACTTCCTGCACATCTTCTTCCGGCAGGCAAATCACTCCGTCCCGGTCTGCTACGATGATATCCCCGGGCCGGACAACCACGCCCCCGCAGGCAATGGGGTAATTGATCTGCCCCAGGCCGTTCTTTTTGCAGCCGGCAGGCATCAGCCCCCGGGCAAATACCGGCATATCCGTTTGCAGCAGCTCGTCCAGGTCCCTTACGTAGCCGTCCACAATGACAGCCTGGATACCCAGCCGCTGCATCCGCCGGAGCATAATGCCGCCGCAGGCGGACGCACAGCCCTCGCCGGTAATCTTGATGACCAGCACCGCTCCCGGCTGAATCAGGGCCATGGCCTTGTGGACCATCAGGTTATCTCCCGGAGGAATTTCCACCGTCACTGCGGGTCCAATGACCTTCCGATACACCCCCAGGCTGTGGATGGCCGGGGTCAGCACATAAAAACCGTGGGTGCCGTCTGCCAGATTGCATACTCCGTAGGGTTCCAGGGCCTTCAGTGCCTTGCTGCTGCACGTGCCGCTGCAAGTCCGGTAGCGAAACCCTACCTGTCCATTCTTTTCTTGTAATTCCATGGTTCTGCTCCTTCTTGTGGAAAGTCTTGCGATTTTTCTATATATTTAGTATACTGTTTGCAAGCTACAGTGTAAAACAGTTAATTATAGTCAATTATCACAGATAAAATTCTGTGGATAGGAGGACCCATGAACCAGCGGAGTTTGCTTTATTTTTTGACCACGGCGGAAGAACGGAACATGACCCAGGCCGCCAAAAAGCTGTTTATTTCCCAGCAGACCTTGAGCTCGGCCATCCAGCGGCTGGAAAAGGAATACCATACCCAGTTTTTCCTCCGGGGTCCCCATCTCCAGCTGACAGATGCAGGTCACTGCATGGTCACCTACGCCCGGGAAATGCTGGCCCTGGAAAACAAGCTCACCGATACCCTGGATGAGGTGGCCCAGAACCTGCGGGGGGCATATTACCCTGGGCATCACCCCCATCCGCTCCCGGCTGATTCTCCCGGACTTTCTGCCCCAGTTCTACCAGAAGTATCCCCATATTGACCTGACCCTCCTGGTGGACGGCTACCGGCAGCTGGAAGAACAGCTCCAGGACGATACCCTGGATGTGCTGGTAGCCACCTCCCGGACGGCCGCCAGCCATATAGAGCGGCAGCTGCTGTACCGGGACCCCTTCTGCCTATTGCTGCCCCAAAAGCTGCTCACAGGCTACTTCCCGCAGCTCGCCGGCAAAAAGCCCGCCGTACTGTCCGTGGAGCAGCTGGACCCGGGCCGGCTTATGGACCTGTTGGTCCAGGAACCCTTTCTCCAGATGATCCATTCGGCCATCAAAAACAACGGGGATTCCTTCTTTTATCAGCTGGGCATCAACCCCCGGCCCCTGTACTCCATCCACGACCTGGAAACCGTCACCAAGCTGACCCTGCGGGGGCTAGGCTATTCCTTCTCCTTTGCCCAGTTTGCCGCCCAGATGAACCGGGAATACCAGGCCCTGCAAAAGGAACAGCCCCCCATTACCCTGGTGCAGATTCCCCATTTTGACAGTGAAATCTGCTGCCTGACCAAAAAACACAAAACCCAGTCCTACGCCCTGAAGATTCTCCTGAAGGAACTGACGGAGTACTTCCAGGGTGCGGAATCGGGGGAAACGCCAAAAAGAAAGTAGTGCTAAATTGTCCACCAGAAGGAAAAACGGCCTGTTCTGCCAAGTGCAGGGACTGACGGAGTACTTTCAAGGTGCAAAATCGGGGAAATCGCCACTAAAAAAAGCAGTGCTAAATTGTCCGCCAAAAAGAAAAACGGCCTGTTCTGCCAAGTGCAGAATAGGTCGTTTTTCTTTTGCAGGTTATTCAATGGTAACGGATCTGCCCTCCAGAGCCTGACGCAGGGCTTCATCGCCCACTTCCTGGTTCCGGTCCATATACACTTCCACGGCTCCCAGGTCTTCCCGCACCGTGGCTTGCTGTACCCCGGGCACGCTTCCCAGGGCAGCCGCTGCCTTTGTCAGGTCCCCCTGGGGCAGCTTCACCAGCTTGTAGTCCAAACGCTCGATTTTAAAGATAACCGGACGGGTGCCATCGGAGCAGCAGGCAATCATCTGGTGCTCGTCCCGCATCCAGCCCCGCATAATGGAGCCCCCTTGCAGGCCGGTGTAGATGTACCGGCTGATGGCATCCCAAGCCTCGGAGCAATGGGGCATAGCCGGACCGCCGGCCACCCCGGCTGCCGTTCCTTGGGTTTCCTTCAAGGTATTCAGCCCCATATGCCAGAAATCGTCCTGTAGGCCATATCGCTCAAATACGAAGGTATCCCCCACATTGTAGCAGGGACAAGCCCCGGACTGGGGGTCTGCGCAATAGGCCTCCTGAAGCTCCGGGTACAGCTTCTTGTCGATTACCGTGACTTTTACTTTGTACTGCATGGAAAATTCCTCCTCTTGCGTTGTGCTTCCCTAAAAAACGTTTTTATAAAGTATAACCTAACCGATAGGCTTCCTGGGCAAAAGCCGTTTCCTTCAGCTGGGCCGCAGTTGTGCAGCCGTGGGCATAGACAGCGCCGGCTGCCTGCCACCCCAAATAGCGCATATCCGTCTGGAACCAGATACGCATACCATCCATATAGGAAGGGTCCGGATTGGAACCGGTTACCAGAAGAATGCATTTTTTGTGGGTTCCGCGAATATGTTCATCAATGCCATGGTAACGGTCGATAAGGGTGAGAAACTGGGCCGATGCAGCATGGTAATATAAGGGTGTAGCATAAATCAGAGCCTCCGCCCTTTCAATTTTGGGATAAATCGCCGTCATGTCATCTTGGTAGATGCAGGGATGCTTGCCGCTTTCGCAATGATTGCAGCCAATACAGGGATGTATATTGGCAAAAGCCGCATCCACCCGTTCCAGGCTGTGCCCTGCTGCCTGAGCGCCGGCCATGGCCTGCTCAGCCAGACAATTCGAGCAGCCCTGCCGATGGGGGCTGCCGGTAATCACCAGTACCTTCATGCGTAATGCCTCCTATTCAATATAATACACCCGGTCCGGTTTCCGGGCCGGGGCCTCAGGCAAGGGGCCTTCCGGATAGCCCAGCACGCAGTGGCCGATGCCTTCCCATTCCCCCTGGATACCCAGTTTTTGCAGAAGCTCCTGGCCGTAGGGCAGCTCAAATTCTTCCTTGGCCCGGTGAATCCAGCAGCTGCCAATGCCCAGGGCCTGGGCAGCCAGCATCAGGTTGCCCATTACCAAGCTGCCGTCGTACACATGGTTCACCCAGCTTTTGTCCCCCAGGACAATAAGCACCACCGGGGCTCCGTAGAAAGGATCAAAGCCCGGCTTCCAGCCTCCGATTTGCCGGTTCAGGTCGCTAAGTTCATCCCGGACCTTTTTATTGGTGACCGCAATAATCTTGGTGGCCTGCTTGCCCATGCCGCTGGCGGCGTACAGGCCGGCCTCGATGATGGCATCCATGTCCTCGCAGGGAATCAGGTCCGGTTTAAATTTCCGGATGCTCCGGCGCTGCTTGATGCACGCCAAAATTTCGTTCATTTTTTCGCCTCCAAAAATGGTAAAATAAATCTCAGTATATACTGAGGTGAACAACGATGGAATGGACTCCCAAATACATTTTTGCTGATGACTTTCGCAGCCTGGAAGGGTATTTTGCCGCAGCGCCCCACAAGGATGTTTCCTTTCGCAAAGGGGACTACCTGTGGGAACCGGGCGAACCGTTTGACCGGATTCACTACATCAGAAGCGGCGTAGTGGAAAACTACCTGATCCACGAAAACGGCCACCGGAAGATTCTCTCCTTTCATGCAGGGGGAACTATTTTCCCCGGCTTCCATTACCTGCACTACAAGATTGAAGAATCCCTGCTGAGCCGGGCCATGACCCATGTCCAGGCCTACGAATTTACCCAGGCCCAGTTCGCCCAGCTGTTTGAAGCCAATCCGGCCCTGGTGCGCCGGGTCATCGACTGGTTCTCCTCCTACACCAACCTGTTAATCTACGATGGCGCCCACCAGGAATACAACAGCTCCTTTGTCCGGCTGTGCAACCTGCTGTACCTGCTAAAGCTCAGCGAAGTGGGCCGGCGGAATATGCTCCAGGACCTGACCCAGGAAGAACTGGCGGATACCCTGGGCGTCAGCCTGATCAACGTGAGCCGGGGGCTGACCCAGCTGCGCCGCCTGGGCATTATCGAAACCAAACGAAAGACCATCACCATCCTGGAGCCGGAGCGCCTGATGCAGCTCTGCTCCGGGGAAACCCTGCCCCAGGCTTCCCTATAGGTATACCAAATTTCTTTCTTCTCTTCCGCATCAAATGATAAACAACAAATCGTTTCCAACCCAAAATAGCCGCTTCACGCCCCCTGTTGCCAGGCAATAAGCGCTGCTTTCTGTACGCATTATACTAACATTATTTCCAAAGAAAGCTGTTGATTCCTACAGCCTTTTGCAGAAAAATTGCCGTTTCGCTATAATAGTTCCCAATCCCCCAAATTAGGGGGAATTGAAATCCATTTTACCCTCTGTTTTTTGAATGAAGCGCACTTCCTGGTCCTGTTCAAATCACACAAAGCATCTCCAGTTGCTGATCTGGGGCCAGGAGAAGGCTTCCTTCCAACCGGGTACAAAGTATACTAGAAGGCGCACCTTATGGATAAGGAATTGGTAGAAACGTTTTTGACTGTAGCAACCGTACGGAATATCAGCAAGGCCTCCAAGCTTTTATACGTATCCCAAGCCACGGTGAGCTATCGGCTGAAAGCCCTGGAACGGCAGGTGGGTGCAGAACTGGTGCTGCGCAGCAAGGGAATCCGCCGGGCGGATCTAACGGACAATGGCCGCCGGCTGCTGCCCCTGGCCAAGAACTGGCTGGAAGCCAACCAGGCTTTTGAAAAATTTGAACCGCAAAGTTAAAATAAAACAAAACACCCCTGAAGAAATGCCTGGCATTTCTTCAGGGGTGTTTTGTTTTAGAGTGCACCTGTTGGAACAACAGCAGCTATCAAAACAACTGGTCTTGATGGTCCTCCGCCCAGGCGTAGATGAGTGCAAAAACCACCATGAGTACCGTAAGGACGACGGCCACTGTCCCAGCATGCTCGGGAGACACAAAAATCGAGGCGAGAATATACATCGCCACTAATTCAACCCCCAGCGCCAAAAGCAGCAGCGGCAGCAGACAAAGGAGGTCCATCAAAGCCCCGCCAATGAGTCCTAGAACAAACACGAAGCTCGCCAAAGCCCGGAACAACTTCCCCATACCCATCACCTCGCTTTACAAAAAACAAGGACAACTTCCTATTATGTATATTATATCATAACAATATAAAAGAAAGAAAAAGAAAAACCGGGTACTTTGGGAGGTAGGCCGTGGGGTTCAATTGGCAGGGGCATGACCGGGTGCGCCTATACAGGCTGTACTTCTCTTACCCTTCTACAACAACTGTCAGCAGCACCAGGTCCTGGCTCCCTGTATTGGTCAGGCTGTGGGAAGAACCCTTAGGGCAGATATGGCAGCAGCCCGGAGTCAGGGGCTCCTCCACTCCATCACACAGGGCGGTGCCCGTGCCGGACAGGACAAAGTTGATATCCGTACTGGTTTCGTGGCGGTGGAGCCCAATGGACGCTCCCGGCAGCAGCCGGGAGGCAATGACCTTGCCGCCCGGATAGGGCAATAGCTGGGCAGCCACTTCTCCTGTACCCCCATTCATAGCTGAAAAAACCCGTTCCTCGGATTTGGAAAACTGAAGCAGCATAATATCCTCCTTAGACAGTGCAGCAGAAATGATTTTCCACACTACGATTAAATTTTTAAATTGATTATCCAATATTTCAATTTGATTTATAAGTATCTACTAGCCTACAATACAAGTAATCCAAAAAACAACCAACCATTCCCGGCCCCTTAGCCGGTTCCAAGAAAGGATGATTCCTATGAGTAAAACCTTGCTTCTCTACTATTCCCGGTCAGGGGAAAACTACGTGAACGGCCGGATTGTTTCCCTGCCGGTTGGGCAGACCAAAAAGGCCATCCAATACCTGGCAAAGGCCACCGGCGCCGACACCTTTCAGGTGGAAACGGTGAAACCCTACAGTACGGATTATCACACCTGCACCCAACAGGCCCTGGAGGAGCTGCACACTGGCGCCCGGCCGGCGATTTTACAGCCCCTGACGGATATTTCCGCCTACGACAAGGTGGTAATTGCGGGGCCCTGCTGGTGGGGCACCTACCCTATGGCAATCTTTACCCAGGTGGAAATGCTGGACTTTACCGGAAAAACCATTTATCCCCTGCTGACCCACGAGGGCTCTGGCCTGGGCCACGCCGCAAAGGATCTGCTAAAGGCCTGCAAGGGCGCCCGTCTGGGCCAGAGCCTGGCTATTCAGGGAGCCGCCGTAGATGCTTCAGAAAAGCAGCTGCTGGACTGGGCCAGGGCCTGCGGCCTAAAACAGGCTTAGCAGGGAAAATCCGGCTGCCCGGCGTACAGCTCCTGGAGCAGGGCAACAAACTGCCAGACACTGGTGCGGCGGTCCTCCTTGTGGGTACACAGCACGCAGGGCAGGGTTTCCGGACAGTCAAAGGGTATCCAGGCAAAGGCCCCAGTATGGTCGTTGAGAAACCCTGGGGACAGCACGATTCCCCGCTGGGAGGCCACATAGGTCAGGGACATGTCGTGGCTTTCACTGTTGAAATATTGGCAGCCGGTATGCTCCACCACCCGGCGCTGGACCTGACGCAGGGGGTCCTGGGAAGGGCCGCCCACCATCAGGGTCCGATCTGCCAGGTCCTGCTCCGTAATTCGCGTTTTTTGGGCCAGTGGGTCATCCTGCCGGGTCACCAGATAAATCTTGCTGTCAAACAGAGGATGCAGCTGCACATCTGGCAGATGGCGCACATCCCCCTGGTAGGCAAAGCAGATATCGTACTCGCCTTTAAGAAATGCTTCGATGCCCCGATGCCAATCAAAGCCAGGGGTTACAGAAATCCCCGGATGCTCCTGTTCGAAACGCTCCAGGGCCTGGGGCAAAAAGTACAGCGCCGAACGGATGGGCATTACCAGCCGGAGATTCTCCTGGAATCGGGCCGCAAAGTTCTGTCCCTGCTCTACGGCAATCCGCAGTTCTGTCATCACATTCTGCAAGGTAGTGACAAACTGCTCCCCGGCTGGGGTCAGAGCTGCCCCTCGGCCGGAACGGTCAAACAGCCGGAAACGGATTTCTTGCTCTGCCAATTTAATCTGGTAGGTCAGGGTGGGCTGGGAAATATAAAGGTTTTCCGCCGCCCGGTTAAAGTTGCCGGTTCGGGCCAGCTCCAGAATATATTCCATCTGTTTGGTATTCACACACGTCCCTCCCTGTCAATTCATTGATTGTTATTGCTTTTATTGTACCTGGGGCATCGCTCCGGAACAAGTCAAAAAAGAAAAAGTCCTGCAAAAATGCAGGCACTATAAAAAGGAGAATCGGTTATGGACTACGTTAAGTTTGGCAATACCGGCATGGAGGTTTCCCGGATTTGTCTAGGTATGATGAGCTTCGGAAAGCCCGGTGCGGAAAATGGTTTGTTTCCCTGGGCGCTGGACTACGAAGCCGGCAAGCCCCTGTTCCACCGGGCCCTTGAACTGGGCATCAATTACTTTGATACCGCGAATGTGTACCAAATGGGCAGCAGCGAAGAAAATACCGGCCGCTACATTCGGGAATTTGGCCTGAACCGGGATGAAATCGTGGTGGCCACCAAGGTGAATTTTGCCATGCGGCCCGGCCGTCCCAATGGCGGCGGCCTGTCCCGGAAGAACATTCTGGCAGAAATCGACCACAGTCTGGAACGTCTGGGGCTGGATTACGTGGATGTGTACCAGATTCACCGGCTGGACCCCAATACCCCCATGGAGGAGACCCAGGAAGCCCTCCACGACGTGGTAAAAAGCGGCAAGGCCCGGTACCTTGGTGCTTCCACCATTTTTGCCTGGCAGCTGGAACGGCTGCAAAACCTGGCCGCCCAGCACGGCTGGACCCAGTTTGTATCCTTGCAGCCCCAGTACAATTTAATCTACCGGGAAGAAGAACGGGAAATCCTGCCCCTGTGCCAAGACCGGAAAATGGCCGTGGTGCCCTGGAGTCCCCTGGCCGGCGGCCGCTGTGCCCATCCCTGGGGCACCATAACCCCCAGGACCAAGGTGGATACGGTCTCCCCTCTGGTGTGGGATGCCACCAAGGAGCAGGATAAAAAAGTGGTGGATAACCTGGCTGCCGTCGCCCAAAAACACGGACGCTCCATGGCCCAGGAAGCCCTGGCCTGGCTTCTGTCCAAGCCCTCTATTACAGCTCCCATTGTGGGCTGCACCACGGTACAGCACGTGGAAGAAGCGGTAAGCGCCCTGTCCATCCACCTGGACGAAGAAGAAATCAAAGCTTTGGAGGCACCCTATGTGCCCCACGTGAAAACCGGACTGTACTAATTCCAAACTGCATATGAGAAAAAGGCACAGCGCTAAGCGCTGTGCCTTTTTGCAGTCAGGTTGTCCGCACTGCCGGCGGATTATTTCTTGTCCGTATCGGGACCGCCCTTTTTCAGCATGTTTTGAATTTCCTGCATGAAGCTGTTCACATCGGCAAACTGCCGGTAAACAGAGGCAAACCGTACGTAGGCAATCTGGTCAATCTTTTCCAGATACTTCATGACAGTTTCGCCAATCTGGGTGGACTTGATTTCGTTTTCTCCGCTGGCCCGCAGTTCCCCTTCGATTTGGGAAGCCAGGGACTGGATCTGCTCATAGGAGAAGGGTCTCTTTTCAAAGGCCCGCAATAATCCGGCCAGAAGTTTCTTGTTGTCGAACATTTCCCGGCGGCCGTCCTTTTTGATGACCAGCAGGGGAACTTGTTCATACTTTTCGTAAGTGGTGAAACGCCGTCCACATTTGGGACATTCTCTTCTGCGTCTGATGGATGCCCCATTATCAATAGAACGGGAATCGACTACCCGGCTGTCGCCGTAAGAACAGAATGGACATTTCATAACTTACACCCCCTTCTACTGCTTATTTGTTGCGAATCCAGGGTGGAATCTCCGAAGAAGGAGAAGTGAAGGAGCTTACCTTAGCAGAAGCCGAAGATTCAGCTTTTTGGGTGAAACGGCTTTGCTGGGTTTCCGGTTTTACAAAGCTTTGGGGTCTGGCAGAGGTGGAGCCTTTGCCTTCGTCAATACCGGTGGCAATCACGGTTACCCGGATTTCGTCTTCCATGCTTTCGTCAATGTTGGCACCGAAGATGATGATGGCATCTTGGTCTACCACGTCGGTAATAATCTTGCTGGCTTCGTTCACGTCCATCAGGGACAGGTTAGGGCCGCCGGTGATGTTCAGCAGTACGCCCTTGGCGCCTTCGATGGTGCTGTCCAGCAGCGGGCTCTTTACAGCAGCTTCTGCAGCGGCAGCAGCGCCTTCGTCACCCTTGGAAGAACCAATACCCATCATAGCACTGCCAGCGTTGCTCATAACGGCTTTTACGTCGTTGAAGTCAACGTTGATCAGGCCAGGAACGGAAATCAAATCACTGATGCCCTGTACGCCCTGACGCAGTACGTCATCGGCCAGTTTGAAGGCATCTTTCATGGAAGTTCTCTTGTCTACAACCTGCAGCAAACGGTCGTTGGGGATGGTGATCAGCGCATCTACTTTTGCTTTCAGGTTGGCAATCCCTTGTTCAGCTACATTGTAACGACGACGGCCTTCGAAGGAGAAGGGTTTCGTTACAACGCCCACGGTCAGGGCACCAGCATTTTTGGCCATTTCAGCCACTACATGAGCAGCACCGGTACCGGTACCGCCGCCCATGCCAGCGGTAATGAAGACCATGTCTGCACCTTTTACAACTTCTGCCAGTACATCCTTGGATTCCTCGGCAGATTTTTCACCTACTTCAGGATTGGCACCGGCTCCCAGGCCTCTCGTTTCGTCTTCACCAATTTGAATCTTGGTGGGCGCACTGGATTTTTGCAGAGCCTGAGCGTCGCAGTTGACAGCAACAAATTCCACCCCCTGCAACCCGGCTTCGATCATACGATCAACGGCGTTATTGCCGCCCCCGCCTACACCGATAACCTTTATTTTTTCCAGGGGCTGATCCAGCTTATCCTTATCTGCCTCAAACATCATACCATGGTCCTCCTAATCTATTTTCTTTCTAAGATTGAGTAGTTCTAAAATAACACTATACTGTATAGTATATCATCTGACAGGTAATATTTCACGCACTTTTCATGCAAAACGCCAACTTTTTCCGTTACTTTTTCATGAAGAGCCGGCGAATGATCGCAATATTGTTGAAAATCCTCAGGCCAAAGGCAATAAGCGCCACATAATACAGGTCTATGCCCAATCTCATGCCAAAGTAGCAGAGAAAAACCGCAAAAAGTCCGTTGGCGAAAAAGCCGCTGATGAAGATGCTGTTGTTGTAATGGCCTTCCTTGGCGGAACGAAAACCGCCGAAGGCTGCGTCCAGGCAGGCCATAAAGGCCACCGCCACCAGTTTGGCGTAGGCTTGGGGAAAGACCGGCAGGTACACGCCGATGGCGATGCCCAGAGCCAGGCCAGCCACTGCATAAATCATGACTTGCCTCCTTCCACCGCTTTGGCATATTCAAAATGCCGGGTGCCCTTAAAGGCCGGAATGATGATTTCCTTCTTCTGGGCTACGTCCACCTGGATGCCCCAGAATTTCAGGGTTTCCACCACGCCGCCCCGCATCCGGAGCGCTCCTTCCAGGGTCTTGGGGTCCCCAATGGCTCGGATGACGTAGGGCGGGGTAAAGCGGGTGTTGTTCACCGATACCGTAGGACCGGCACAGCGCACCTCGGAAACGTCCAGGAGCCGCTCGTCGTTGATGGACAGTGCTTCTGCCCCAGCGGCCCTGAGCTCGTTCAAGAGCCGCAGCAGGTCGTCGTCATGGATAATGTACAGGTTGGGGTTTTCCCCGTTTTTGGGGGTCACCTTACTGTCGTCCAGGGTTACCAGGACCCCGGGGCCCTGCACCTGGGTTTCCCCAGCCTTGAGCTTCAGGCTTTGCAGGACTTTCGCGTCGGTTCCCGAGCCCTGGGCTTCCAGTTTTTCCAGCCGTTCCGTCAGCACCTTGTTTTCTTTTTCCGTATTTTGCAGCTTTTCGGCCAAATCCTCAGCCCGCTGCTGGTTCAGGGTGTTGTGCCTGGCATTTTCTGCACTGCGGAATTGGGTGGAAATCATGGTGCCCAGAATCAGGCAGACCAAAAATAAGAAGAACTTTTCCCGTTTTCCATTTAGTAACATAAGTCCCCCATTCTTTATTGCAGTTTCACGTAGGGTTTGTCGTAGGTCAGATCAATATATTTTGCTTTGATTTTTTTGGACTCCAGTTCCTGGCAGATGGCAATGAACGTATCCATTTTTTCTTCCCCGTTCTGGTAGGTTCCGATAATAATGGGAACACCGCCTTCTAGGAAAATCTTGATGCTTTTCTGGTCGTCCATGGCAATTTCCGTAATCCGTTTCTTCAGGTCGGGCTTCAGCTTGCTGAGAAAATCCAGAAGCCCCAGCACGTCCTGGTTCTTGATTACGTCGCCCTTTTGCACCTGGCCCACATAGCACCCGGATACATAGGGCGCACTGTCGTCAGGAATGCCGGGCTGCAAATCGATGACGTGGCCGGTACGGTCTAGCTTGGCGTATTCTCCTCCTTCGCAGGCTACGTACAGGGCCGGCTGCCGCTCCTTGATTACTACCCGGAGCACGTTGGGCCAGCCGTAGGACACGGAGGAGGATTCCACCCGGTAATCGTTTTGCAGCGCTTTGGCCAGGCTTTTTTTGTCCACGTTAAAGATGTTCAGGGGCGTGGGCACATTCCCCCACTGGTTGATTTCTTCCCGGGTCACCCGGCTGTTGCCCTGGACGTCCAGCCGTCCAAAGGCCAGCCAGGGCTGGTGCAGCAGCACGTAGGAGGCCACTAGCAGCAGAATGGAGCCCAGCATGAGAAAGAGCTTCACCTTGTTCAGCCGGCGTCTTTTCCGGATTCTCTGCCGGGTGGTCAAATGCTCCAGGTTTTCCTCCGGAGGAGTACTGCGCTTATTGCGGCGCCGTTCATGGTAGGTGGTCCGGCTACGAGGCGCGTTTGCCTCCTCCGCCTTCTTTTCCCGCTCCCGCTGCTCTACTTCCTGCCAGCGTTCCCGGGCTTCCCGTGCCTCCCGGGCTTCCCGCAGCTGCCGCTGGAAAGCCCGTTCTTCCTGGACGGGAGCCTGCTCTCGTTGTTTCTCCCGGGCTTCCTCCTGACCGCTTTTTCTGGTGTGAAGCCGGGGGCGAAAAACCTTTGGCTTGTTCATTTTAATGAGCCGTCAGCAGAATTTTTTCACACAGGTCGGGGAAGAAAATCCCCATGGCAGCCGCAGCCTTGGGAATCAGGCTGGTAGCGGTCATCCCCGGAATGGAGTTGACTTCCAGGGCAATGCAGCTGCCATCGTCAGCCAGCATCAGGTCCACCCGGGCAACCCCGTGGCAACCCAGGGCGTTATAGGCAGCCACTGCCACCTGCTGGAGCTTCTGCGTGGTTTCTTCGGAAAAAGGTGCCGGGCAGGTATAGGTGGTTGCGCCCTTGGTGTACTTGGAATGGAAATCGTAGGAGCCGGAGTGGGGCTCAATGAGCACCAGGGGCATGGGAATGGCCTTGCCATCCTCGCCCATCATGACGCCGGCAGCCACTTCCTTGCCTTTAAAGAAGGCTTCGGCCAGTACCCGGTCACCGTAGGAGAAGGCTTCTTCCAGGGCGCTGTCCAGTTCAGCCTCGCTTTTAACGATAACTACACCAATGCTGGAGCCCTGGGCCACCGGCTTTACCACTACCGGCAGGCCCAGTTCCTTGAGAATCTGTTCCTTGGGGCTGACGGCATCGTGCTTGTTCAGGTACAGGCAGCGGGCCGTGGGCACATGGTTGTTTTCAAACAGGTGCTTGGTATAAGCCTTGTCCATGGCCAGGGCGCTGGCCAGCACCCCGGAACCGGTATAGGGAATGCCCAGCATTTCCAGGACGCCCTGGAGCCGGCCGTCTTCCCCGTACAGTCCATGAACGGCGTTAAAGACCACCTTGGCGCCGCTTTCCTTCAGCTGCTCTACAAAATGAGCCGGATCCAGGTCGATGGCTACGGCGTTGTAGCCCTTTTCCTGCAAAGCGGCCAAAATGGCGTTGCCAGTCAAAAAGGAAATTTCTCTTTCTTTGGACGGACCGCCCATAACCACTGCGACTTTGTCTTCTTTACGCATTTGCTTCACTCCGTTCTAATGCTTGCACTAACTGCTCCCCCAGCCGGTAGATGTCCCCGGCGCCCATGGTAATCACCAGGTCGCCTGGCCGAACTTCCCGTTCCAGGGTTTCTTCGATTTTATCCTGCCCAGAAATATAACGGACCTTTTGTCCGGTGGTTTCGGCAATCTTGTGGGCCAGCATTTCCCCGCTGACGCCGGGAATGGGGTCTTCGCTGGCAGCGTAGATGTCGGTGATGATCAGCTCATCACAGTCCTTGAAGGCCACCGCAAACTGGTCCAGGAGAAGCTGGGTCCGGGTATAGCGGTGGGGCTGGAACACGCAGACCAGTCGTTCCGGCTGGGTCTGCCGGGCAGCCTTTAAGGTCACGGCAATTTCCGTGGGATGGTGGGCGTAGTCGTCCACTACCCAAACGCCGCCAACCTTGCCCTTGGTTTCAAAACGGCGCTTGGCACCGCTGAAATGGGCCAGGGAGGCCAGAATGCTTTCCAGGGGGATACCCAGTTCCCGGGCGGCGGCAATGGCCCCCAGGGAGTTTAATACGTTATGACGGCCGGGGACAATGAGCTGCCCCTTGCCGATGACTTCGTTCTTATACAGGATATCATAGGTGGTGCCGTTTTTGCCGTATTCGATATTTTCTGCCCGGTAATCGGCGTCCTTGCTGTCGATGCCGTAGGAGATTACGGTCTTGCCGGTCTTTTCTCCCAGGGCCCGGACCTTGGCGTTATCGTAGCACAAGATGGCCTTGCCGTCTTCCTTAATCTGCTCCACAAATTTGGCAAAGGCTGCCTGGATGTTTTCTTCGCTGCCGTAATGGTCCAGGTGGTCATTTTCGATATTGGTAATCACCGCCAGGTAGGGATGGAATTTCAGGAAGGAGCCGTCGCTTTCGTCGGCTTCTGCCACCACATAATCGCTTTTGCCGTTGACGGCATTGCTGCCCAGGTTGTTAACGATGCCCCCTACCACGATGGTGGGATCCAGGCCCCCTTCACAGGTAATGCAGGAGAGCATGGAGCTGGTGGTGGTCTTGCCATGGGCGCCGGCTACGGCCACGCCCTTGTGTTTGTTCATGAGATAGGCCAGCACATCACTTCTGTGGATTACCGGTACCTGTCTTTTTTTGGCTTCCACCAGTTCAGGGTTGTCCGGATGGATGGCGGTAGAAACCACCACCACTTCCGCCCGTTCAATCTGGCAGGCAGAATGGCCGATGAAAACCAGGGCCCCTTCTTTGGCCAGGTTGGTGGCCATGTAGCCCGGTTTGGCATCTGAGCCGGAAACCTGGTAGCCCCGTTTGATCATAACATACGACAGGGCACTCATACCGGCGCCGCCGATACCGATAAAATGTATATTTTTGATTTTATCCAAATCCAGCACTATGCGTTCCTCCTATCACGTTCTGCCAAAGCCAGCGCCTCCTGGGCAATGGTTTCAGCTGCCTGAGGCATACCTGCTTTGCAGGCGCTGCGATGCATCATGGCTAAGACTTCTTCATCTTTCAGCAGACTTTCTACTTCCCGCAGCAAAATTTCTCCGCTAAGGTCCTTGTCCAGGACCACCTTGGCTGCCCCCAGGGCTGCCAGGGCACGGGCGTTAAATTCCTGATGGTTGGCCGTGGCGTAGGGATAGGGAATCAAGATGGACGGGATTCCCTTGACCATCAGTTCCGCCAGGCCAATGGCCCCGGCCCGGGAAACGGCTACGTCCGCAGCCGCCAGGGCCAGGGGCATATCGTGCAGGTAGGGCACAATGTGCAGGTTGTCCGCCTTGAGCAGGTTTTCTCCCAGGGCTTCAATATGGCTCTGGTACCCCTGCTGGCCGGTGGCATGGAGAATCTGGATATGCCGGTCGCCGGCTAGGGCCTTTTCCACCGCAATCATGCTTTGGTTGATGGAACGGGCGCCCCGGCTGCCGCCAAACACCAGCAGGGTTTTCCGGCTGGGGTCCAGCTGAAATTTGGCAATTCCCGCAGACCGTTCGGCCACAAGGATTTCCTTGCGCACCGGGTTGCCGGTAAAGATTTTCTTGGCGTGGGACGCAAAGTACCGGGCCCCTTCCTTGTAACCCAAAAAGACTTCATCCACAAACCGGGAGAGAATCTTGTTGGTTACCCCGGGCATGGCATTCTGCTCCTGAATGGCCGTGGGTACCCGCTTCAGGGCGGCCCAAAACAAAATGGGGCCGCACACGTAGCCGCCGGTACCGATGACCAGGTCGGGGTTAATCCGGTTCAGCAGCTGGTAGGCCTCGCTGAGACCCACCACCAACTTTCCGGCGCTTTTCAGGGTACCTAGCCCCAAATGGCGCTCAAACCCGGCCACTTCAATAAATTCCAGGGGATAGCCGTACCGGGGAATGATATCTTTTTCCAGGCCCTTCCGGGTTCCCACGAAGGTGATTTCCGCAGAGGGCTCCAAATCTCGTATGGCATCAGCAATGGTCAGCGCCGGGTAGATATGACCGCCCGTGCCGCCGCCTGAAAGGATTACTTTCACAATCTAGCCTCCTACGCGTTTTCCTGCTGTTTTTCCAGTTTCCGGACCAGTTCCTTGAAATATCTCCCCCGCTGCGGATAGTTGTCAAACATATCATAGGACGAGCAGGCAGGAGAAAGGAGGACCACTTCCGGCGGCTGGGCCAGGCTGGCTGCTTTATTCACGGCATCGTCAAAACTGCCGTCAATCATATAGATGTTCTTTACGCCGTTTTTCACCGCGGCTTCGTAGAAACGCTGCCGGGCTTCGCCCAAAAGAATCAGGGCATCGGTCTGGCGGGCTGCCACCTGCATAAATTCGGTCAGGTCCGTCAGCTTATCATGGCCGCCGGCCAAAAGGATTACGTGGCCGTCCTTAAAGGCTTCCATGGCCTTCACGGCGGAGTCCGTATTGGTGGCCTTGGAATCGTTGTAGTAGGGTACGCCCTTGATGGTGGTTACGTATTCCAGCCGGTGTTCCACGCCTTGGAAGTTCTTCAGGACCTTGGCCATGTTTTCCGGGGTAACGCCGGCAAAGTAGGCGCAGCACAGGGCTCCCAGCACGTTTTGTTCGTTGTGGGAACCGAAAATCTTCATGTCGGAAACCTGGAGAATCCGCTGCTTCTTGCCGTCCAGGTTCAGGACGAACCAGCCGTCTTCAATATAGGCGCCTTCATCCAGCTGTTTTTGGGTGCTGAAGAACACCACCCGGCCCTTGGCACGGGGAGCCAGAGCCACGCAGTTGGCATCGTCAGCGTTCAAAATCAGTACGTCCTCCGGCTGTTGGTGAGCAAAAATATTGGCCTTGGCGTTAATGTAGTTTTCCATGTTGCCATGGCGTTCAAAATGGTCCGGCGTAATGTTCACAATCAGGGCAATGTTCACCCGCATGGTGGTGACGCCTTCCAGCTGGAAGCTGGACAGTTCGGCAGCCACGTAGGAATCTGCGTCCAGATTGATGACCTCTTTGGACAGAGAGCGGCCAATGTTGCCGGCCACCGCCGTCTTTACCGGCAGGGTATCCAGCATTTCCCCCACCAGCGTGGTGGTTGTGGTCTTGCCGTTGGTACCGGTAATGCCAATCCATTTGCCTTTGTACAGCCGGCTGGCTTCTTCTGCTTCCCCGATGATTTCTACGCCCAGTTCCCTGGCTTTTTTCACCGTATCGGTGGTAAAGGGAATCCCCGGGGAGATGATCATCAGCTTACTTCTTTTCAGTTCATCGGTGGGATCCACTTCGGTCATAAACAGGCCGCCCACTGCCCCAAAGGCAGTGCACCATTCCGGTTCCAGATCCACGTCCGTATCATTATATAAAACGACCTCCTCGCCCTGGTCTGCCAGGACTTCGGCCACACCTTGCCCGCTAATACCTGCTCCGTATACAAAAATTGCCCGATTGTCTGCCATTTTACATTACCCCCTCATTTATCGACAGATAAATAATAGTACTCCCAAAAGGGAGAAAACGCAACTGATCAGGAAAAATCTCTTGACCACCTGCACTTCAGGCCAGCCGCCCAGCTCAAAATGGTGATGCAGGGGGCTCATCCGGAAGATTCTCTTGCCATGGGTCAGCTTGAAATACGTGACCTGCATAATCACTGACAGGGCTTCCAGCACGTAAATGCCGCCAATCAGGACCAGGAGCAGTTCCGTATGGGTTGCAATGGCACAGGCCGCTACAGCGCCGCCCAGGGCCAAGGAACCGGTATCACCCATGAACACCCGGGCAGGATGGTGGTTGTACACCAAAAAACCCAGGCAGCAGCCGCAAACGCCCAGCGCAAACAGCATTTCCGCCGGCAGGTGGCTGAGATACCCAATGTAAGCAAAGGCCAGCATGACCGGCACCGTAACACTGGCTGCCAGGCCATCCAGACCATCGGTCAAATTCACTGCGTTGGTGGTTCCCACCAGCAGCAGGAGCAGGAAAACATAGTAACCGGCACCCAGGGAAACCGTGGTGTTGACCAGGGGAATCCACACGCTGGTGCTGTAGACGCTGACGGCTCCCGGATACAGCAGATACACGGCGGCTACCAGAATCTGGAGCAGCATTTTCTGCTTGGAGGTCAGGCCCAAATTCCGATGGAAGAAAATCTTCAGACCATCGTCAATAAAACCAATGACCGCATAGCCCAAGAACAGCCACAGGGCCAAAAAGACCCGGCCGCTCAGGGGAATCCACACCAGGGTGGAAACCAAAAGGGCTGCAATCATCATGAGACCGCCCATGGTGGGGGTCCCGCTTTTCTTCAAATGTTCCTTGGGGCCGCATTCCCGGATGCTTTGGCCAAAATGCCATTTGTGCAGCAGCGGCAGCAGCAGCCGGCCAAAAAGTACGGTAAGGACAAAGGAGGTTACCAGCATGCCAAGAGCACTCATGCGTCAGCGCCTTCTTTCCCAAAGACCAGGGGAATCACCTGGTCCACTGCCATGGAATGGGAGCCCTTGCACAGGACCACATCCCCCGGCTGAAGAATTTTTTGGAGCAGCCGGGCGGCTTCTTCCTTGTTTGCCGCATAGGTAACGATGACGCCCCGTTTGGCGGCAGCCTCACCTATATATTTAGCTTCGGTGCCGTAGACAATCAACTCTTTCACGCCGCAGTCCGCAGCCCATTCCCCTACCTGGGTATGGCCGCTTTGGGAGTGGGCTCCCAGTTCCAGCATATCGGCCAGAACGGCAACCGCCCGGCCCCGGCCCTGGTTTTTGACCAGGTCTCGTAGGGTTTCCAGGCCCGCCTTCATAGAGGCAGGGCTGGCGTTATAGGCGTCGTTGATAACCGTAATGTCCCCAAAGTGCAGGACTTCCTGGCGCATCCCCGTCATGGCAGGGTGCTCCAGAGCCCCAGCAATGGCTCCATCGGCCACCCCGTAGACTTCAGCCACGGCAATGGCCGCCAGGGCATTCATTACGTTGTGCCGGCCGGCCAGGGGCAGGTGCACCGCCTGGGTCTGGCCGGTAACCCGGCTGCGGTAGGTAAAGTCCGTGCCCAGGCCGGTAGGCGTAAGGGAGAGGGCTTTCACGTCGCAGTCTGCGTCGATGCCGTAGGTGGTTACCTTAGCGCCGGTGGGCATCACGGACACCCGGGGGTCATCTCCGTTCAGGAAGGCGTGATTGGCTGGGGTAAAGTCTTCCAGGATTTCACTTTTGGCCTTGGCAATATTTTCCAGGCTGCCCAGCAGCTCCAAATGGGTGTCCCCCACATTGGTAATCACTGCTGCGTCGGGCAGGGCCAGTTTTTTCATGGCCCGAATCTGGCCCAGGCCCCGCATTCCCATTTCCACTACGGCAAATTCCGTGTCGTCCTGGATGGTGAACAGGGTCTTGGGCAGGCCGATTTCGTTGTTGAAGTTGGCCTGGGTCTTGATGACCCGGTACTTGGCGGACAGGCAGGCGCTAATCAGGTCCTTGGTGGAGGTTTTTCCGTTGGAACCCGTAATGGCAATCACCGTTACCTTTGGCTTGCTGAGCCGGTAGGCAGAGGCCAGCTTCTGGTAGGCGTCCAGGGTGTCTTTGACCACCAGGCATTTGCCCGGGTCCACCCCTTCCGGCACATGGTCCACCACGGCGGCAGCTGCACCGGCGGCAAGGGCCTTGCTGACAAAGGCGTGGCCGTCAAACTTTTCTCCCCGGAGGGCGACAAAAAGAGTTCCCGGCGCAAGCTGTCGGGAATCGGTGGTTACATCGGTAAATACGGTGTCCGCCGGCAGACTGGTTTCCACCGGCAGGGCGCGGGTCACTAAAGCTATATCAATCATGGAGTTTCCCCTTTTGTACAAAGTCTCTTACTACTTCCCCATCATCGAAATGGATGGTGCGGTCCTTCAAAATCTGGTAATTCTCATGGCCTTTGCCGGCAATGAGCACCACGTCGCCTTTTTGGGCGTGGCCTACGGCAAATTCAATGGCGTCCTTCCGGTCGGTAATCTTGTGGATTTCCTTGCCGGGGGCAGCGCCCTGCATACCGGCTTCAATATCCCGGATAATAGCTTCCGGATCCTCGCTCCGGGGATTGTCGGTGGTAACCACAATCTGGTCGGCCAAATCCAAGGCCAATTTGCCCATAATAGGGCGCTTTTTGGCATCCCGGTCCCCACCGCAGCCAAAGACCACCCACAGCTTGCCCTGGGTAATCTGGCGGGCGGTATGGAGCACGTTTTCCAGGCCGTCCGGGGTATGGGCATAGTCCACCACCACGGTAGCGTCCTGGCCGGCGTCAATGAGCTGGAAGCGGCCAGGCACCCCGCCGAACTGGTCCAGGCCCTGAATGACTTCTTCCCGGCTGAGACCTTCGGCCAGGGCGGCGCAAACCGCCGCCATTACATTATATACGTTAAATTCCCCGGTAATATGGAGCTGCAGGTCCATTTCCCCAGCAGGGGTCTGGAGGTTCAGTTCCATATGACGGGCACCTACGTGGAAGGACAGGGGATATACAGCGTTCTCCGGGCCCTTGCCGTAGGTCAGGATTTTGGTTTTCACCCGGTTCATAATCAGCGGGGAGCTGGGGTCATCGCTATTGAAGATGGCCGTTTTGCCAGGTTTCTTCCCCAGGTGCAGCCGGGTAAACAAGAGGGCCTTGGCCTCCCGGTAGTTTTCCATGGTCTTATGGAAATCCAGGTGGTCCTGGGTAATATTGGTGAGCACCGCCGTATCGTATTCGATGCCGGCCACCCGATTAAGGGCCAGAGCGTGGGAAGACACTTCCATCACCACGTAGTCGCAGCCGGCCTGCTCCATGCGGTACAGGGTCCGCTGCAAATCCACCACATCGGGGGTGGTATTATGGCTGACTTCACTTTCCTCGCCGATCATAATGGAGATGGTGCCAATCAGGCCCACCTTATGACCGCAGCGGGTCAGCAGATTGCGCAGAATCGTCGTGGTGGTGGTCTTGCCGTTGGTGCCGGTTACCCCGATGACCCGCATTTTCTCTGCGGGATAATCGTAGAACCAGGGGGCCAGGGCCGTCATGGCGGCCGTGGTATCCTTTACCCGGATCAGCACCACGCCGGGCACAGTGGGCACGTCCTCCTCCACCAAAATGGCAGCAGCCCCTTGGGCCGCAGCCTTGCCAATGTAGGCGTGGCCATTGGTATGCACGCCTTTTAAACAGATGAACAGGCCGCCAGGACCTGCCGTACGGGAATCAATGGTCAAATCCGTGATTACCTGATTTTCTACTGTTCCTGTCACCACTGCCTGGGGCAGCTGCTGCAGCACGGCTGCCAGCTTTTTTTCCATGTTCAATTCCTCCAATTATAAGAAAAGCAGCCTTTCCGGCTGCTTCTGTGTAATGTACCGCGGCAAGGGGGAGTCCGGTACTCCGCCTGCCGTGTTATTTTTTCCCGGGCGCGTTATCAGTTCCATCCACCCGCACGTAAATATTGCTTCGGGCTGTGCTCATCCCCAGCTCTTTGCTGGCGATGCTGGTAATCCGTTCCGGACTTTTCAGCCGCTCCACATCAATTTTCAGGGTTTCGTTCTCGTCCAGGCATTCCGCCTCAACTTTTTTCAGCTGGACCAGCTCATTGCTTTTCACAATGTACTGCTGGCTCAGCACCACGTTCCCGAAGTAACATAATACACCCAACAAGAACAAAAACACAACCTGGCGACGCAAAATCTTCGTCTCCCTTTGTTTATTTTTTTCCGAAGGTTCTTCTTCGGTAGTTTCCGGCTCTTCCTGTACAGCGGAAGATCCGTAATTATAGCTGATATCTTTAGACCATAGTTCATGGCGCGAATTCTTCCGAGTATACATCGCTTCTCTCCTCAAGTCAAATCTTAATGGCGCCTCTTAGCCGGGCGCTTCTGGCCCGGGGGTTATCGGCCAGTTCTGCTTCCGAGGGGGTAAAGTCTTTCAGTTTCTTGAGTTCCGGCTTATGGCCGCAGACGCACACCGGCAGTTCCGGCGGGCAGATGCAGCCCTTGGCCATGCGCTTGAAAGCCTGCTTGATGATCCGGTCTTCCAGGGAATGGAAGGTAATAACCCCAATCCGTCCCCCGCTTTTCAGATGGGCCACGGCTGTTTCCATGGTTTTGTCCAGGATTTTCAGTTCATCGTTGACCTCAATCCGAATGGCCTGGAAGGTCCGTTTGGCAGGGTGGGGTCCATCCTGCCGGGCGCCCTTGGGAATGGCTGCCTTGATCACATGCACCAGGTCAAAGGTGGTCGCAAGCGGCTTTTCTTTCCGGGCAGCCACAATAAACTGGGCAATCCGGCGGCTCCAGCGTTCTTCCCCGTACTTGTAGATCAGCTCTGCCAGGGCTTCTTCTGAATAGGTATTGACCACCTTGGCAGCGGTCAGGGACCGTTCCTGGTCCATGCGCATATCCAAGGGCCCGTCATGCATATAGGAAAAGCCCCGCTCCGGCGTATCCAGCTGATAGGAGGATACCCCCAGGTCAAAAAAAATACCGTCCACGGCGGCAAGTCCCAGTTGGTCCAGAATGTCTCCCAGATTCCGAAAATTGTTGTGCACAATCCGGACCTGGCAGGGTGTTCCCTTGAGCTTTTCAGTGGCGGCGGCAATGGCGTCCTCGTCCTGGTCGATGCCAATCAGCAGCCCTTCCGGAGCCAGCTTTTGGGCAATCCGGCTAGAATGGCCAGCCCCGCCCAGGGTGCAGTCCACATAAATCCCCTGGGGGTCGGTAACCAGCCAGGAGACACTTTCTTCTAACAACACACTTTTATGTACAAATTCCATATTCAGTCCCCGTTTACAATGATTCAAAATCCAGTTCTTCTACCAATTGCGCTACATCATCTTCTACAGCACTGGTGTAAGCGGCGTACCGCTCAGCATCCCATATTTCGGCCTTGCTCCCCACCCCTACAATCAGGACCCGGTCCTGGATTTTGGCATAGGTACGCAGGTTGGACGGCAGGAGGATTCTCCCCTGCTTGTCCGGCTCCACTTCTGCGGCGCCGCCGAAAATAAAACGGGAAACGTCTCTTTCCTTATGTTTGGGCATCATTTTTTGGGAAAAGCTAACTTGCAGTTTTTCCCAGGCTGCCATGGGATACACATCCAAACACCCATCCACGCCTTTGGTAACTACAAACGGTGTGCCCAAGGTTTCACGAAGCTTTGCAGGCATGAACAGACGGCCTTTGGCATCAATGGTATGTTCGAACTCTCCCATCAGCATATCTGTTCACCCCCTTCGCTCTACTTTTCACCATTTTTCACCATTATAAAACCTTTTCGGCAAAAAATCAACGAATTCACGCCGAATCGTGACAATTTAACTGAAGTTTCGGTGTTCTCGCCATTTATGGCCGAAAATATGCATAAAATTATTTTTACTCACTTATTTTCTTTGTTTTAAACGTTCTATAAACAATAGCTAGTACATTACAAGGGTATTTGGGCTGTACCGTTTTCGAACTGTTATCAGTTTCAGTACAGCTCTATTCCCCCCAAAACGCAAAAAAATCCCTTTACCGAAAGAACTTCTCTCGGTAAAGGGATTTACGCAGCCAGTCTAGCCAGCTCTTAGTTTTCTCCGCCTTCCACAGCGGCAATGCAGTCGTTGATGTCTGCAATCAGGGCTTCTACATCAATGCCATGGGCGGAGGCGCCTTGGCCGATGGTTTCGAAGTTGGCAGCCATGCAGCCGATGCAGCCCAAACCATATTGCATGAAAATGTCAATAATTTCGGGGTGCAACTGCACCGTTTCTATAATGCTGGAATCTGCAGTAACTTTTTCCATGGGAATCCTCCTCAAGAATCTATTTATCTAACCCTATTATACCATAATTTGTCAATAAGGCCGCCCGTGGGAAGCGTTCCCAGGAAGGGGCCGGCTTATTTGCCGGTACGGCCCCGTTGGGTCAACGGTACGCCGGCCTTGCACAGGGGGCAGTCCTCAGGTTTGAAAGCTTCCACTTCCAATTGCAGCAGGGGTTCCGTGCGCACGCCAAAGTCCACCTTGCCGCCGCTCCGGTCTACCAACAGGCCCACGCCTACCGGCACGCCGCCTTCGCCCTTGACCACGTCCAGTACTTCCTTGACGCTGCCGCCGGTGGTTACGATATCTTCCACAATCAGCACCCGGGTGCCCGGTTCAATGTGGAAGCCCCGTTTGAAGGTCATTTTCCCGTTGACCCGTTCCGTAAAGAAGAACTGGGTGCCCAGGTTCTTGGCCACTTCATAGGCCAGGAGAATACCGCCGGTCATGGGGCCTACCACCAGTTCCACATTATCGTTGATAAAGCGGCTGGCCAGTTCCTTGCACAGGGCTTCGGTATACCGGGGCTGCCGCAGTACGTTAAATTTTTCCACGTACATGGGGCTGTGCAGGCCGCTGGTCAAAAGGAAATGGCCGTGCATGACAGCCTGGGTTTCTTCGAGCATACGCAGTACATTCTTATCGTTCATATTGCCGCCTCTTTCATTTCTTCCAAGATTTTTGCTGCCGCTGCCTTTTTATCCGCAGCCTGGGTAATGGGCCGGCCCACCACCAAATGGGTGGAACCGTTTTCCAGGGCTGCCTTAGGAGTGGCAATCCGGCTTTGGTCGTTCTTTGCGGACCAGGCCGGCCGAACGCCCGGGGTTACAATGAGAAAATCCTTGCCGCAGGCCTTGCGGATTTCCCCAGCTTCCCGGGGAGAAGCCACTACCCCATCCAGGCCGCTTTCCTTGGCCAGCTGGGCCAGGCTCAGCACCTGCTGGGCAATGGGCTGGGCATAATGGAGCTGCTCCCACTGGGCGTCATCCATGCTGGTAAGCACGGTAACGGCAATGAGTTTGGGAGCGGGTCTATGCAGGGCCGCCGCAGCAATCCGCACCGCCTTGGCACCCTCTGCCATCATTTTGGCGCCGCCCACTGCGTGGACGTTCAAGATGTCCACTCCCAGCCGGGTAAGTACCGCCAAGGAATGGGCCACCGTATTGGGAATATCCTGGAGCTTCAGGTCCAGGAACACCTTTTTGTTCTTTTCTTTGAGATAGGTAATGATTTCCGGGCCGGCTGCATAAAACAGCTCCATACCCACTTTATAAAAGCTCAGGGAATCCCCCAGTTCCTCCACAAAGGCCTTGGCCTCAGCAAAGGACGGGAAATCCAAAGCTGTAATCAAGCGATCTTTAGGGTCCATTAGGCTTCTCCTCTGCCGGGCAGGGCACGTCCCCTCAGTTCTTCCAGGGAAGAAAGCTGCTGGGCTTCCAAATAGCCCTGAATCCCCTCACTGATGTGCTGGGCCAGGCCCGGATCCGTAAAGTTGGACGTACCAACAGCTACCGCAGTGGCGCCGGCCAGGATAAATTCTATTGCATCCTGCCAGCAGGTAATGCCGCCCATGCCGATAAGAGGCACCTTAACAGCCTGGGCCACCTGGTACACCATCCGCACGGCCACCGGCCGCACCGCCGGGCCCGAGAGCCCGCCCATAATATTGCCCAAAACGGGTTTTTGGGTGGTAATGTCGATTTTCATTCCCACCAAAGTATTAATGAGAGAAATGGCATCGGTACCGGCAGCTTCCACCGCCCGGGCAATTTCCGTAATATCCGTTACATTGGGGGACAGTTTGGTGATTACCACCTTGCTGGTCCGGGCCTTGGCGGCTTTCACCACCTGGGCCGCAGCCCCGCAGTCCGTACCAAAGGCCAGACCGCCTTGGGCCACGTTGGGGCAGGACACGTTCAGTTCGATGGCATCTACCCCTTCCACGTCCAGCATGGCCGCCAGCTCCCCGTATTCTTCTGGGGTATTGCCGTCAATGTTGACGATGATGGGGCTTTTCGTCACCTGCCGCAGGTGGGGCAGGGTTTCCTTCAGGAACACTTCCACGCCGGGGTTTTCCAGGCCTACGCAGTTCAGGATACCCGAAGGGGTTTCCACAATACGCTGGCCCTTGTTCCCCGCCCGGGGTTCCAGGGTGGTGCCTTTTACGGTAATGGCCCCCACCTGGTCAAGGTCCAGGAAATCCGTAAATTCCAGGCCAAAGCCAAAGGTGCCGGAAGCCGTGGTCACCGGGGTTTTCATAGTCATGCCGGCGATTTTCACCGTCATTCTGGGATCCTCACAGGGTTTTACCATTCTGTCACCTCCCCGCTCCAAAATACCGGGCCGTCCTTGCAGACCTTTACCCGTTTGCCGATGCCGCTGCAGGTGCAGGACAGGCAGGCGCCCAAGCCGCAGCCCATGTATTTTTCCAGGGAAATCTGGCAGGGTACGCCGGCCTTGTCCACTTCGGCCACCACTGCCCGCATCATTTTGGAGGGGCCGCAGACGTACACACAGTCATACAGACCCTTGGCCAGCAGCTGGGGCAGCACAGCGTTTACCGTACCCATGACGCCGCAGGAGCCGTCATCGGTGGTTTCGTACTGGAGGCCCGTCTTGTCCTTGAACAGGTCCACCCAGAACAGTTCCGCCTTGGTCCGGCCGCCAATGAGCACGTCGGGCTTGGCGCCCTTGTACTCGGCTGCCAGAAAATGCAGGGGAGCAAGACCCATGCCGCCGCCGACTAATAGCGGCCGCTTGGCCTCCATAGCAAAGCCGTGGCCCAGGGGCCCCAAAAGATCCACGGGGCTGCCCACGGCCAGTTTGTCCATCAGTTCCGTGGTCTCCCCTACAATCCGGTACATCAATTGCAGGGTTCCCCGGTCCCGGTCCACCCCGGCCACCCCAAAGGGGCGGCGCAGCAGGGGAACGGAAAGGTGGTTCAGTTTGAGGGTTACAAATTGTCCCGGCTGTGCCGTTTTGGCAATTTCCGGTGCCTTGATTTCCATCAGGCGTATATCCTGGGACAGCTGTTTCTTGAACAGCAGGGTCCCTTCAACCTTATATGCAGTCATACCTTACTCCGTTTTCAGATCTTGCAGCGCAATGACGCTGTTGATCCGCTGGTGGGCCATAGCCGCCATAGCGTGCTGGAGAGCCCGGGCCGTATCCAGGGAAGTCAGGCAGGGAATGGCGTGTTCTACCGTGGACCGACGAATCTTGAAGCCATCCCGGGTGGCATCCTGGCCATGGGTGAAGGTGTTCACTACCATGCAGATGCGGCCTTCCTTGATATCGTCCAGCAGGTTGGGCTTGCCGGCGCTGGCTTTTTCCACATGGCTTACAGGAATCCCGTGACTCTTCAGGTATTCTGCGGTGCCCTTGGTAGCAGCCAGGTCATAGCCCAGGTCTGTAAAGCCCTTGGCAATGGGTACTACTTCTTCCTTATCCTGGTTGGCTACGGTAATGAGGATGGTTCCTTTTTCCGGTACTTCGATGCCGGCAGCAATGCAGGCCTTGTACAGGGCTTTGGGGAACTTGTCATCGATGCACATGACTTCACCGGTGGATTTCATTTCAGGTCCCAAGGTGATGTCCACATCGGTCATCTTGTTGAAGGAGAACACCGGAGCCTTCACCGCCACGTAATCCGGGAAAGGTTTCAGGCCGGCCTTCAGGCCCTGTTCCGGCAGGCTGACGCCCATGGCGCATTTGGTGGCCACGTCCACCATGGAGATGCCGGTAACCTTGCTCAGGAAGGGTACGGTACGGCTGGATCTGGGGTTCACTTCAATGACGTACAGCTGGTCGTCCCGGACGATGTACTGGATATTGATCAGGCCGTGTACAGAAAGGCCCAGGGCCAGTTTGTTGGTATGGTCAATGATGGTGTCAATGATGTGCTGGCTGAGAGTCCGGGGCGGATATACCGCGATGCTGTCCCCGGAGTGGACCCCGGCTCTTTCCACGTGTTCCATAATCCCAGGAATCAGAACGTTCTTGCCGTCGCAGATGGCGTCCACTTCCACTTCGGTGCCCATCAGGTAATGGTCCACCAGTACAGGGTGTTCATGGGAAGCCTTAACGGCGTTGTTCATATAGTAGCGCAGTTCTTCCGGGTTGTAGACGATTTCCATGGCCCGGCCGCCCAGTACGTAGGAAGGACGCACCATCACAGGATAACCGACTTTTTCGGCAGCCTTCAGGGCGCCGTCAATATCAAATACGGTGCAGCCTTTGGGACGGTCGATGTTCACGGCGGTGAGCAGCTGTTCAAACCGTTCCCGGTCTTCTGCCCGGTCAATATCGTCTACAGAGGTACCCAGAATCTTCACGCCGCATTCGTGCAGGGGGCCGGCCAGGTTAATGGCGGTCTGGCCGCCGAATTGGACGATAACCCCTTCCGGCTGCTCCCGGTCGATCACGTTCAGTACGTCTTCCAGGGTCAGCGGTTCAAAGTACAGCCGGTCAGCGGTATCAAAGTCCGTGCTGACGGTTTCTGGGTTGTTGTTGATGATGATGGTTTCGTAGCCCAGGTCCTTCAGGGCCCACACGGAGTGTACGGAGCAGTAGTCAAATTCTACGCCCTGGCCAATCCGGATAGGACCGGAACCCAGCACAACCACCTTTTTCTTGTCGGTGTCTTCCACTTCGTCCTCTACCCCATAGGTGGAATAGTAGTAGGGCGTTTCCGCATCGAACTCAGCGGCGCAGGTATCTACCATCTTGAAGGTAGGAATGATTTTCCATTCTTTCCGCAGGCTGCGGATTTCCAGGCCCTTCTTGCCGGTAAAGTGGCCAATGGCCTCATCGGCAAAGCCTCTTACCTTGGCTTCCCGGAGCAGTTCCGGGGTCAGGGGGCCGGCAGCCAGCTGCTTTTCGATTTCGGTAATATGGCGAATCTTCCGCAGGAAGAACTTGTCAATCTTGGTGATGTCGTGGGCTTGGTCCACGGTCATGCCTCTGCGGAACGCTTCAGCAATGGTGAACAGCCGCTCATCGTCCACTTTCTTTACCTTTGCAAACACTTCGGCGTCGGTAAGCTTGTGGAGTTCGGGCATATCCATATGGATCAGGCCGATTTCCAGGGACCGCACTGACTTCAGCAGGCCGGCTTCCATGTTCCGTTCAATGGCCATGACTTCGCCGGTGGCCTTCATCTGGGTGCCCAGGGTATGGTCAGCATGAACGAACTTGTCAAAGGGCCAGCGGGGAATCTTCAGGACCACATAGTCCAGGGTGGGTTCGAAGCAGGCAGAGGTCTTCTTGGTAACGGCATTTTCGATTTCGTCCAGGGTGTAGCCGGCTGCAATCTTGGAGGCCACTTTGGCAATGGGATAGCCCGTTGCCTTGGAAGCCAGGGCAGAAGAACGGCTGACCCGGGGATTTACTTCAATAACAATGTATTCTTCGGATTCCGGGTTCAGGGCATACTGCACATTGCAGCCCCCTTCTACGCCCAGTTCCCGCACGATGTCGATGGCGGCGGTACGAAGCATCTGGACTTCCCGATCCGTCAGGGTCTGGCAGGGCGCTACCACGATGCTGTCGCCGGTATGCACGCCCACCGGGTCGATATTTTCCATGTTGCAGACGGTGATGCAGTTGTCGGCGCTGTCCCGGATAACCTCGAATTCGATTTCTTTCCAGCCTGCCACGCTGCGTTCAATCAGGGCCTGGCCAATCAGGGAGTACATCAGACCCTTGGTGGTGATATCGTCCAGTTCTTCGTCGTTGTGGGCAATACCGCCGCCGGTGCCGCCCAGGGTGTAGGCCGGGCGCACAATCAGGGGGTAGCCTGCGGTCTTGGCAAATTCCTTGGCCTCAGCCACGCTTTCCACAATGGTGCTGGGAGGAATGGGCTGGTGCAGTTTTTCCATGGTTTCCTTGAACAGTTCTCTGTCCTCGGCTTTCATGATGCTGGCAATCTGGGTGCCCAGCAGCTGCACGTTGTATTTTTTCAGGATGCCTTTTTTATCCAGCTCAATGGCCAGGTTCAGGCCCATTTGGCCGCCCAGGGTGGCCAGCAGGGAATCCGGGCGTTCCTTGGCAATAACGCTTTCCAAAAATTCCACATCCAGGGGTTCTACATAAACCCGGTCGGCAATGTGTACGTCGGTCATAATGGTGGCCGGGTTGCTGTTGACCAGCACCACTTCCAGCCCTTCTTCTTTCAGGGCCCGGCAAGCCTGGGTCCCTGCATAGTCAAACTCTGCAGCCTGGCCGATAATGATAGGACCGGAACCGATTACCATGACTTTCTTGATATTTTCTTTTTTTGGCATATCAATGCCCTCCCATCATTTTGATAAACCGTTCAAACAAGTAGGCGTTGCCGCTGGGTCCAGGGCAGGCTTCCGGGTGATACTGAACGGTGAAGGTCGGATGATTCAGATACCGGAGACCTTCAATGGTGCCGTCATTCAGGGAGCGGTTGGTCACTTCCACAGGCAGGCCCTTTAAGGAATCCTCGTCCACCATGAAGCCATGGTTTTGGGAGGTAATGGTAATTTTGTGGTCCACCAGGTCCCGTACGGGCTGGTTGATGCCCCGGTGGCCAAAGAGCATTTTTTTGGTCTTGGCGCCGTTGGCCAGGGCCATGACCTGATGTCCCATGCAGATGCCGAAAATGGGTTTCTTGCCCAGCATTTTCTTCAGGTTTTCGATTTCCACCGTCAGGTCTGCCGGGTCGCCAGGACCGTTGGACAGGAAAATACCGTCGGGATTGATGGCCAGGACGTCTTCGGCAGGGGTTTCTGCCGGGAATACCGTCAAACGGCAGCCGTAATGTACCAGGGACAGCAGAATGTTTCTCTTGATACCGTAGTCCATAACGGCTACGTGGTAAGGACCGTCACCCATGGTGTACACTTCTTTGGTGGTCACCTGGGCTACCTGGTCGTGCCGGTCCGGGGTGGCGAGCAGGGCCTGGACTTCTGCGTCCGGCATATCGGCGGGCACCAGCACTCCCTGGAGGGTACCGTAGGAACGGATTCTCCGGGTAATGGCCCGGGTATCCACACCGGTAAGCACCGGAATGTCGTTTTTGTCCAGGAAATCCAGTACCGTGCCTTCATCCCGCCAGGAGCTGGGTTCGTCGCACAGTTCATCCACAATCAGGCCCTGATAGCAGCAGCCTTCGGATTGCTTAAATAGGTCATTGCAGCCATAGTTTCCGATCAGCGGATAGGTGAAGACTACAATTTGTCCATAGAAAGAAGGATCGGTGAGGGTTTCTTGATACCCGCTCATACCGGTAGTGAAAACTACTTCGCCTACAGCATTCCGATTGGCGTACAGGATGCCTTCGTAGACGCCGCCGTCCTTCAACACTAACTTACCCTTCATTTTTTGCATACTACACCGTCTTTCATAACGAATTGGCCATTTACGATGGTGGCCGCAGCTTTACCTTTACAATGTTTCCCGTTAAAGGGCGTTACTTTGCCCCGGGTATAGAATTTATTGCTGTCCACAGTCCATTCCTTGTCCAGGTCCAGCAGGGTGATATCGGCATTTTTGCCCACCTGCAAGGTGCCTGCATCCAGGTTGAACAGCTTGGCCGGGCTGGTGCTCATTTTGTCCACGATTTCGTTGATGGTGAACTCATGGGTTTGGTACAGCTCGGTAAGAATCACCCCAACAGACGTTTCCAGTCCGCAGAAGCCGTTGGGGGCGTAGCGGAATTCCACATCCTTTTCTTCCGGCGCATGGGGTGCATGGTCGGTAACGATGGCATCGATGGTGCCATCCTTCAGGGCTTCCCGCAGGGCTTCCACATGGTCCCAAGACCGCAGAGGCGGAGATACCCTGGTGGCGGTGCTGTAGGAGGAGCACATTTCGTCCGTCAAAGTCAGGTGATGGACGGCCACTTCGCAGGTAATGGGAATGCCTTTCTTTTTGGCCTGGCGTACAATGTCCACGGCGCCCTTGCTGGCGATGTGGGCAATGTGTACGTGGGTGCCGGTATATTCCGCGATGATGGCATCCCGGGCGACGGCAATGTCTTCTGCAATGGCCGGTACCCCAGGAACCCCCAGGCGGGCGGAAACAGCCCCTTCGTGCATATAGCCTTCGTGGTTCAGTTCCGTTTCAATATCATGACAGATGAGTGCTTTATCAAAGATGCCGGCGTATTTGGCAGCCAGCAGCATAATGTGGGCACTGTCCACATAGTGACCATCGTCGGAGAAGGCCATAGCGCCCCGCATGGCCATATCCCCCATTTCGGTGATTTCCTGTCCCTTTTCGCCTTTGGTGATGGCACCAATGACTTCCACATGGACATAACCTTCTTCTTCCGCGCGTTTTTTGACGCCGCTGACAATAATGGAGGAATCAATCACCGGTTTGGTATTGGGCATACAGGCTACCCGGGTAATGCCCCCGGCAGCGGCTGCCATGGTCCCGGTGACCAGGTCTTCCTTGGCTTCCAGGCCAGGTTCCCGCAAATGGGTGTGCAGGTCAATAAAGCCAGGGGCTACCACAAGGCCCGTGGCATCGTAGACTTCGTCGGCGTCCACATCAATGTGGGGAGCCGTTTCCTTGATTTTTCCGTCTTCAATCAACAGATCCAGCACTGCATCCAGATTCTGGCTGGGATCTACAAGGCGACCATTCTTAATTATCGTTTTCAACTTGTTTACCTCCCGTCAGCGTCAAGAATAACAGTGCCATCCGTACGGCAACCCCGTTGGTTACCTGTTCCCGGATTACGGCCTGGTCAGAGTAGCCGGTTTCCCAGGAAATTTCCAGTCCCCGGTTCATGGGACCCGGGTGCATCACCAGGCAGTCGGGTTTGGCCAGTTTCATTTTTTCTTCGTTTACCCCAAAAATCCGGGCGTATTCCCGGGGTGTGGGGAACATGCCTTTTTCCTGGCGTTCCAGCTGAATCCGCAGGACGTCCACCACGTCGGCGCCCTCAATGGCGTCTTCTACCCGTTTGTGGACGGTGACCCCCAGCGCCTCAGCGTCATGGGGAATCAGGGTCATGGGACCGGCCACATGGACGTCGGCGCCCAGTTTGGTCCAGGCCGCAATGTTGCTGCGGGCTACCCGGCTGTAGAGGATATCGCCGATGATGGCCATCTTCAGGCCCTTAAACTTTTTGCCGTGTTCCAGGATGGTGAACATATCCAAAAGGCCCTGGGTGGGATGGGCATGGGCACCGTCCCCGGCGTTGATGACCACGGGACTTGCGATATCCGCTGCGTATTTGGCAGCCCCTTCAATGGGGTGCCGCATGACGATGGCATCGCAGGCCATGGCCTGTACGGTCAGGATGGTGTCCTTCAGGCATTCGCCCTTGGCCACGCTGGAACCTGCGGTAGAAATGTTGATGACATCAGCTCCCAGGTACTTGCCGGCCAGTTCAAAGGACGAACGGGTACGGGTGCTGTTTTCGTAAAACAGGTTAATGATGGACTTGCCTCGCAGGGAGGGAACCTTTTTAATGTCCCGCTTCATAATTTTTTTCATTTCTGCGGCGGTGCGCATAATGAGTTCATATTCCTCCACGGACAGGGACGCCAGATCTAGAATATCCCGCCCGGAAAGGCTGACTGCTGCTTTGGTCATGGAATAGCCTCCTCACTGATTGACTGCAAACGCTTTACACAATCCTGCTTCACAACTGTTCAACTTTCCAAAAAGGCTTTTATCAACAAAATAAAGCCTTCTCGTCCTAAGACAAGAAGGCTTCTAAATAGCTCCTGAAATAAAAGTCCCTTTCTTAGTCTCACAGGACTAGATTTAAAGGTAATCATTTGAAGTTGCTACAAGTTTACCACGGGAGGCCTAAAAAGTCAAACCGCGGCTCACTTCGCCTTATTGCCAAAGTGTTTGACCAGATAGGTAATGGTAAAGGCTGTGCGGGGCAAAACATCTTCGTTGAAGTCAAAATCACTTTGGTGGTGTCCGGCTTCCAGTTCCGTTCCGTAGAGCATGTAGACAGCTTTTCCGCCGTGGCTTTGTACCCGGCTCATGAAGTAGCAGCAATCTTCACTGCCGCCTACCTGGTCTTCCAATTTGAGTTCCTTGTAAACGTTCAGAGGTTTGATGAGGTCATAGATTTCCTGGCCCATATCGGCGTCGGAGCCGGAGGCAGTGGCGCTGCCCATGGGGAGAATTTCCACCTGGACCCCGTACAGGTCTGCAGCGGCCTTCACCATGCGCTTGGCTTCGCTGGCCATATAATCGTTGATTTTGGCCGTGGAGCCCCGGGTTTCAAATTTGATTCGGGCATTGGCCGGGATTACGTTCCGGCCGGTACCGGCTTCCAGGACCCCCACATTGATGCGGGAGACCCCTTCGCTGTGCCGGGCAATGGTATGGAGGGAAATGGCCGCCTGGGCCGCTGCCAGCAAGGCATTGCGGCCTTTTTCCGGGTCGGCGCCGGCATGGGCGGGAACCCCGGTAAAGACCGCGTCCATTTTATCCGTGGCCAAAAAGCCCGTAGTCATGCAGACCAGGGCGTTATTCTTTTCAGCTCCCAGGCCGATATGGCCGCTGAGGAAGTAGTCCACATCATCCACGATACCGCTGGCCACCATGCCCTTGGCTCCTACCACCCCTTCTTCACCGGGCTGGAAGCAGATTTTCAAGGTGCCGGCCATTTCGTCCTTGTGGGCTGCCACCAGTTTGGCTACCGCAAGGCCGATGGTGGCGTGACCGTCATGGCCGCAGGCGTGCATCAGGCCGGGGTGCTGGGAAGCAAAGCACTCTGCAGTGGGCCGGTGCTTTTTGTCCGGGTCCTCTGCCACAAAGAGCGAGTCGATATCAAAGCGCAGGGCAACGGTATTACCCGGTTTGGCAAAATGCATGACCCCCACGCAGCCGGTCATGCCGCCTTGCATTTTGGCCACCAGCTCCGGGTCCGCCCCTTCGGCAATGGCCCGTTTGGCGCATTTTTCCAGCTCCGCTTCAGAAGGTACCAGCATTCTCTCGGAAGCTTTCATAATATCTGCTCCCATAAGCACTTCATACCCCAGTTTCTTCAGTTCCGTGGCAATGATGCTGGTGGTGCGAAATTCCGTCCAGGCTGTTTCCGGGTGGGCGTGCAGGTCCCGTCGTCTTTTTACCATTTCCTCCCGCAGTCCCATAGCTTCTTCCAATAAGGTCATGATTTTCCCTCCTTTTACTTACGTGCTTCCGGTTTTGTCGCTGGCTTGACATAGACTTCAAAGGTCCTGTGCCAGGGCAAAGTAAAGGTATATGCCTGCCAGACCTGGGGCACAAAGTACTTTTTCCCAGCTTCTGGCATGGCTTTGGCAATAAACTGCTGTGCTTCCAGGGTTTCCTGGTCCGTCAGGGCCCCATCCGGGTACCCTTTGGGGTAGATCAGCTGCTGGCGCACTTCCTGGCGCACCTTGCTTTGGTACAGCCAGTCGTCCAGGTAGCGGACCGTGAGCAGGTCCTTCCGGTCCTGGTCGGACAGGCGCTTGCGGAGCAGCCCCTGCCCCAGGGCATAGCCCAGGGAGTTGCCGGCCGTATTCCAGCCGGCGTAGGAGCCCAGCTCCCAGCCCAGGGGTGTTTTGCCCTGGCGGGCGGTAAGCAGATGCTTTACCAGGCCATTGCTGCCCCCGTTGCTGACGTTAATGTCCGCCAGGCCCACGTTCCGGCCTGCGTCCACGTACCGTCTGGTTTTCGCCAAAAAACTTTCCTGCCGGTCATCCAAACGACTGGTGTTGGCGTCCGTATCGGCCCCGGCGGTAATGCCGTTGACCGGGGTGTAAATCCCCAGCACCAGGTCCGCATTCTTATCCAGCAGGGCCGGGTACCCGCCGGCAGCCAGCACGTGCTGGCGATAGCTCTGGCGGATGGTGCCGTCCTCGTAGCTGGGCACGGTCCTGCCGCCGGTGCCGCCGGTATAGTAGGCGTACACCAGGGGGGTAACCCCCTTGCTCCGGTTCACTGCCCGGTTCAGCATCAGCATCCCAAGTTCATCGGTTCCGGAGAAGGAGCGCAGCTTATAGGAAGGTACATCTCCCGTGGTCAGGAAAAAGGCCCTGGCGTCCCGGTGGGCTTCCGAAAAAGGCGCCGAATCGTCCCGGCCAATGACCAGGTAATCCAGCCGGCCTTCCGGAATCCCCTGGGCCAGCTGCTCCAGCACCCGCAGGTTCTTGCTTCTGCGGGAAAGAACGTCCGTCTGAACCTCCTGGGGCAGGCTCTTTTCCAACTGTTCCAGCTCCTGGGTTTCCTTTTTGTTCAGCAGCTGCAATTCCTGCCGGTCCCGGAGTTCCCCCCAGCGAAAAATCTGGGGCCCATACTGGGCGTAGTAGGCCGGTTCGGCCGGCGCTGCACTGTAGCGGGGAGACCGCATAATGGTTGCAAAAGCATAGACCGGAACCAAGGGAAATTTCTTTTTCAGGTTCAAAAGGCTTTGGGTCCGTTTGGCCAGAACCCCCGCCGGCAGCTCATGGGTCCTGGACCCGGTAAGGCCCCCATAAATCAGGGTATCTGCCGAAACCACGGTCCCTATGGACCCGGGAATTTCCTGCTCCAGCCATTTTTCCAGCTGTTCCGGTTTCCCCTGCTGCCGGTCCGAGGCCAAAAGCTCTGCAGGAGGCGTTACCACCTGATACCCTGCTTTGCGGAAACTGTCCGCTGTATAGGCCAGGGAAACGGGCCGGTTGTCCAAGGGGACAAACACCAGCTTTTCCCCAGCGCTCACTGCCCCGGGCAGGGACAGCAGGCCGGCCGTACAGATTCCGAGAATTTTCTTCCAATGCACAACAAAACCACCTTTCTGCGCATGCACGCATTATACCATAAAACCCGCTTATTGTGAATATTAATTCACTATATCGGTATATTTTTACGTAATTATACAATTTACTCCGGCAGCAGCTGATCCAGGTAGGATTCCAGGGAATCGGTAATCACCTGTTCCCAGACCCCTTTGCCCCGCAGTTTTTCCGCCAGTTTGTATGAAGGCACCTGGGTGCCGAATTGTTTGTTGAACAACCGGGTCATTTCTTCCAGGCTCTTTTTGCCGTACCGGTCCGCCAGCCACAGGCAGATTTTTCCCAGATTGAGAGTCTGGTTTTCCCGGCTGAGCACCAGGCCGCCGGTAACCACCAGGGAGGAAACCCCAGCCTGCTGCCGCAGCAGGGCCGTGCACAGCCATTTTTTCCCCTGGATTTTCCGGACCAAAGGGTAGTCCCGGATTTGGGACCACAGGCTGTAGCCATTGAAATAGGGTTCCCGGCACTGGCTGTTTACCCATTTCTGGAAGGCCTTGATTTCCTGGCGGCTAATGCCGTACTTGCGTTCCACCTGGGCAGCCGGTTCCAGGACCTTGGGCCGGGTTTCGATGTATTCCAGTTTGTTCCGCTTATGGTTCAGGGCGGACTGGAAGGTGGGCAGGGAAGTAAGCCGGGGATCCAGCTGACTGAGCTGTACCACCTTGCCGTTAAAGATTTCCTGGTCGAAAAACCGCAGGGCTGTACCGTATTCGCTTTTGTAGGCGTAGCCGGTCTGGAAAGCGTAGCCAATCCGCTGGAAGGCTGCCCGGTTTAAGGCATCCGGGGACGAATGGATGCAGACCGCGGCAAACACCCGCTTCAAATCATCCCAGAACCAGAACTTTTTCTGGCCCAGGGCATGGAGAAAGGGCTCCCGGTCCCGGGGGTCCAGGGTGGGCACTTCCAGGGTATATTCCCCGTGGGCATAATAGGGCAGCAGAGGCCGGTTCAGTTCCCCGTTCCCCTGGGCCGTTTCCTTCTTGACCCCATAGCGCTCCTCGTAGGCCTGGTAAAAGTCGTGGTAGCTTACCGGGGAAAGTTCCTTTAGCAGGTCCAGGGCCTGCTGGTCCTCCCGGCCGTCCCCAATGACCACCACCGGCACCCGGCGAAATACCACGGAAAGGCCGCCTGGGGCAGCTTGGGGCTGGGACGTCTTTAGGGCATAGAACAGCTCGTAGCCATCCCGCAGGTCCAGGGCTTCCATCAGGTCCGGATAATCCCGGTAGATGAGCTCTGTGGAAATCACCTTGTCCTTGTACCGCTGGAAGTCGATTTCCTCCCACAGCCGCTCCCCGTCCGCTTCGCAGTACCGCACCCGGCTGTTCTGGTCCCACACCACATGGGAAGAATTGCGCAGGGTATTGGTCAGGGTATGGATGTTCAGGTGGAGCCGCTCCTTGGGGTAGCCGTTGTCCTTCAGGTACCGGTTGTAGGCCTGGGCCAGTTCTTCCATGGTCAGGGCATTTTCACTGTTGCTGAGCAGCACCCGGTAAGCCAGGGCCGTCCGGGTAATGCTCTGCTTGTCCTTGGCCACCAGGCAGCGCACCAGCTGGCCTCTGAAAACATCCTGGTAGGCCTCGATATTTTCCCGGTTTACCTTGTGGGTCCCCCGCTCCCACCGAAGGGCCAGGAACTCGTAGCCCTGGCCGCCGCACTGGGGAAAGGCCTGACAGAATTCTTCCTTGGTAAATTTGAAATAGGTAAAGGGCCGTTCATAGTAGTCTTCGTACAGGGGCGGGAATTTGCGAGCCATTTTGGAAGTAATCTGCCGCACCCGCTCCCGGCTTACGGAAAACCGGTTGCCGATGGCCTGGAGGGTTTCTCCCTGGAGCCGCAGCCGCAGCATGGACAGCACCCGGGCATCCCACTCCTTGGCATGCCGCCGCAGGTACCGGCTGAGATTGGGCCGGGGAAAATAGCAGGCGTTCCCCAAAAGGGCTCCCACGTGGCGGCGCAGAAATACCTGAAACAGCACGTCCCCGGCAATGGGCAGGTCCAGCTGATCCAGTTCTTTTTTCAGTTCTTCCGTTTTGAGAATCCCTTCCGGTGCCAGCTGGAAAAACAGTTTTCTGAGCGCCGGTGCCAAAATGGGCATGGACAGCAGATCCATTTGGAGCTGCCGGGGCAGCTGGTCCCCATAATACACCAAAGCTTCAGTTAGGCCGGCCTTGTCCGCCGCCTCCTTTAACTGGTGCCAGGACACCCACTGGAGGGGTCTCAGGTTCTGGGCCAGGTTCTGAAAATAGCTCCGGCAGGCTTCAGAAATCTCCCCCTCCCCTGGCAGCTCCTCCTCGGCAGCAGCCGCGGGTACCAGGTTCTTGGCAAGCCACTGGCCCAGCACGGTCTGGAGCTCCACCAGGGATTTATGACCAAAGCCGGTCCATTTTTCCATTTCTTCGACAGTCAGCACCGCCACCTGGTCCAGGGTCACCAGTTCCCGATGAATCAGGGCGTGGTATGGCCGGGCCGAGAGCCCCAGCTCCCCAATGGAGTGCCGGGAAAGTTCGGACAACTGATCCTGGGAAAATTGCCTGGGAACAGCCCCGGGAGCCCTGCCTTTTTGTTCCAGGGCTGCCAAATCAATTTTACCCGACAGAATATCCTGCCGGATGCGTTCAATTTCTTCCAGGGTTTTACGGCCGGCATTCTTTTGAACCGCAATCCTTTTAGAGGGTGTGGCCAATAATTGCTCCACGGTGCCAATCCCCATGCCTTTCAGCACATGGGAGGCACGGACGGAAAATGTCAATACTGCAAGAGGAGTGTCTGCCATCTGTCTCACCAGCTTTTTTCCAGGATTTTAGGAAGGGAAAGGTTCCCCTCCCTAAGCTATAGCTTGCTTATAAAGGTTTTCAGGTAAGTGCTCGGAACAAGAATCCCTATGTACTTCTGCCTGTACTTTTTCAATCTATAGTGTACCATATTCGCCGGGATTATAGCAAAATTTCTTTATTTTGTACTACTTGTTTTTCCTGTATGTAAAATTTCCGTAAAGTATTCTTTTCCCAAAGAAATTTTATAAGGGCTGTGATTTCCCAGAGAATGCAAAATGAGACTGTGCACAAGCGTACACAGTCTCAAAATTTTATTTCTTGTCTTCTTCTTTTTTCACCACAGTGCTGCGGATATGCAGTTCACGCATCTGCTTATCTTCAACTACGTTAGGTGCCTGACACATCAGGTCCATAGCGCTCTGGGTCTTGGGGAAGGCGATAACGTCACGAATGGACGGGCGTTTGGCCATCAGCATCACCAGCCGGTCCAGACCGAAGGCCAGACCACCATGGGGAGGTGCACCATATTCAAAGGCCGTCATCAGGAAGCCAAATTTTTCACGGGCTTGTTCGTCCGTCAGGCCGATGGCTTCAAAGACCTTCTTCTGTACATCTTCTCTGTGGATACGGATGGAACCGCCGCCGATTTCCACGCCGTTCAGGACCATATCGTAGGCCTTGGCATACACGTGGGCAGGATCGGTAAGCAACTTATCCAGGTCTTCATCGCAGGGAGCGGTGAACGGATGGTGCATAGCCACATAGCGATGTTCTTCTTCGCTGTATTCGAACATGGGAAACTTCACAACCCAGGTAAAGGCCAGCTTGTTGGGATCAATCAGGCCGCGTCTCTTGGCCATTTCGATACGCAGGGCACCCAGGGCAGCAGCAACCACCAGCGGTTTCCGGTCAGCCACAAACAGCAGCACGTCGCCGTTTTCTGCTTTGCCGGCTTCCAGGATTTTCTTCATTTCTTCGTCGGAGAAGAATTTGGCAATAGGAGACTTGATGGAACCATCTTCGTTGACGATAATCCAAGCCAGGCCCTTGGCACCGTAAATGCCTACGAAGTCTACCAGACCATCCAGTTCACGTCTGGGAATGGCGCTGTAGCCTTTGACGTTGATGGCTTTTACCAGGCCGCCCTTTTCCAGGATATCCTTGAAGACCTTAAAGCTGGTGCCTTCCAGGGCAGGGTTCATGTTTACCAGAGGCATATCAAAACGCAGGTCCGGCTTATCGCTGCCGTACTTGTCCATGGCATCGTCCCAGGTCATCCGGCCAAAGGGAACCTTCAGGTCTACGTTCAGGGTTTCCTTGAAGACATAGGCAATCAGGTTTTCCGTCAGGGTCATAATGTCGTCTTCATCAATGAAGGACATTTCCATATCCAGCTGGGTAAATTCCGGCTGGCGGTCAGCACGCAGGTCTTCATCCCGGAAGCAGCGGGCAATCTGGAAATACCGTTCCATGCCGGCAATCATCAGAATCTGTTTGAACAGCTGAGGGGACTGGGGCAGAGCGTAGAATTTGCCAGGGTTAACACGGCTGGGCACCAGGTAATCCCGGGCGCCTTCCGGCGTGCTCTTGGTCAGCATAGGAGTTTCGATTTCCAGGAAATCACGGTTATCCAGGAAATCCCGGACAGCCTTGGTCACTTTGTGGCGCAGGATCAGGTTCTTCTGCATTTCCGGTCTGCGCAGGTCCAGATAGCGGTAGCGCAGCCGTACGTTTTCGTCCACGTCCACCCCATCCTGGATGTAGAAAGGAGGAGTCTTGGAAGGGTTCAATACTTCCAGATCTTTGACCACTACTTCTACTTCGCCGGTGGGCAGGTTGGCATTGACGGTTTCGGCGGAACGTTCCCGTACTACGCCGGTAACCTGCAGCACGTATTCGCTGCGGACGGCTTCAGCAGCATGGAAGTCCTTTTCGTCATGGGCCGGGTCAATGATGACCTGGACCAGACCGTACCGATCCCGCAAATCAATGAAGATAATGCCGCCGTGGTCACGGCGTTTGCTTACCCAGCCGCACAACGTTACCTGTTTGCCGGCATCTGTTTTTCTCAAGTCACCACAATGATGGCTGCGTTTTGTACTCATTCGTTTACACCTCTGGTTTATTTAAAAAATGTTTCAAGCTCAGACATTTTGACTTCGGTCTGGCTGCTGTCTGCCATGTTGCGGACAGTCACAGCACCCCGGCTCCGTTCGTCTTCCCCAAAGATCAGGGCAAATTTGGCCTGATCCCGGTTGGCCTGCTTCATCTGGGCTTTCAGGCTGCGTTCTACCAGGTTCATGTCACAGGACAGGCCTTGAGCCCGCAGCTGTTGCATTACCCGGAAGGCATCGGCTACGCCGCCTTCATCAGGAATAACGGCAAATACGTCGATGGATTCTTTGCCCACCGGCAGCAGGTTCTGTTTTTCCAGGGCCAGGAGGATTCTCTCCAGACCCATGGCAAAGCCTACGCCCGGAGTGGACGGACCGCCCAGTTCTTCTACCAGGCCGTCATACCGGCCGCCGCCGCCCACAGCACTTTGGGCACCCAGCGGGGAATATTGGATTTCGAAAGCAGTCTTGGTGTAGTAGTCCAGGCCGCGCACCAGGTTGCTGTCCACTTCGTAGTCCACACCGGCTTCGGTCAGGAGCTTCTTGACCATTTCGAAATGCTCTTTGCATTCGTCGCACAGGTGGTCGGTAATTTTGGGAGCGCCTGCCATAAACGGTTTGGCTGCATCTTCCTTGCAGTCCAAAATCCGCAGGGGGCTTCTGTCAAAGCGGTGCTGGCAGTCCTCGCACAATTCGTCCAGATGCGGACGGAAGTAGTCCTGCAGCAATTGTCTGTGCTGAGGGCGGCACTTGGGGCAGCCCACGGAGTTGATTTTCAGTTTCAGATCCTTCAGGCCGAAGCGCTGCAGCACGGTCAGGGCCAGCAGAATCACTTCTGCGTCCACCACCGGGGACTGGGAGCCCAGGGCTTCTACCCCAAACTGGTGGAATTGTCTCATCCGGCCAGCCTGAGGACGGTCATACCGGAACATGGGTCCAATGTAATAGACCTTTAACGGCATGGGTTCCGCATACAATTTGTTTTCTACAAAAGAACGGACCACGGAGGCCGTGTTTTCCGGGCGCAGCGTCAGGCTGCGGCCGCTCCGGTCGCTGAACGTGTACATTTCCTTATCCACTACGTCCGTGCCGTCGCCAATGCCTCTTTGGAAGAGTTCCGTATGTTCAAAAATCGGGGTTCTGATTTCTTGGTAGTTGAATTCCCGGCAAACTTCCCGGATAATCTGTTCTGCATACCGCCAGCCATTGATTGTGCCTGGCAAAATATCCTTGGTACCACGCGGTGCACCTGTTAACATAAAAATCCCTCCGTCCACACATTGTTTGAACTTTATAAGTGTAACACAATTTCGACCAATTTTTCAACGGCATGGGGCTAATTCTGTACTTTTATCCCTGTTTTGTTTCTGAGGGAAGTGCTGTCCCGGCCTTTTTTTCCCCTGCATGCCAGAAATACTGGTACAGTACCTTGATGATGGTCAGCACCGGCACGGCAAAAATCAAGCCGGCCACGCCGCCCAGCTGGCCGCCTACCATGACAGCCAGGATAATCAGTACAGGGTGCAGGGTAATACTGTGCCCCATCATGTTGGGCATGATAATCTGGGCATCTACCTGATAATAAACCAAATATAAGATCAATACTTTAAGGGCCAGCTGGGGATTCTGCAGCAGGGCGATAAACACCGCCGAAACTGTTCCCACCACGGACCCTACCAAGGGAATCATTTCTGTAATCATGGCCAGAAAGCCCAATACCAGGGTGTACTGGACACCCAGGATATAGTTGCCCACGGTCAGGCAGCCTGCTGCCACAAAGCACAGCTTGAACATATTGTCCACGTAGGCGCAGAGCATTTTGCCAATGTCCGAGAATACCTGGTCCGCCAGTGCCTGCTGGTCGTAGGAGAAAATCCGTACCACCATGCCCTTTAAGGTCCGCCAGTCCTTCAGGAAATAGAAGGACAGGAACGGCACCAGTACCAGGCTGACCAGGCTTTTGGCCATCTTGAAGGTGGAATTGAGCATATCCCGCAGCACGGCCATCAGGTTGGTGCTCAGGGTGCTGGTAGCCTGCTGCAGCATGTCCCGCACATTGGGCGGCAGCTGCTGGGCTCCGGACCCCAGAAACAGGGTAATGCTTTCGTTGGCCCGGGAGGCCAGAAAAGGCATGGCCTTAATCAGGGTGTTCACCTGATTGACCAGGGGCACAATCAGCACCAGGGAGGCCAGGTACAGAAACAGCCCAAACACCAGAAAGGCAATCAGCACCGAAAGGGTGTTGGGCAGGTGCCTGCCCAGGATTTCCGTGTTTTCCAGTCGGTTCACAATGGGATACAAAAGAAAGCTCAAGGCGATGGCTAGAAATACCGGAAGAAAGATACTGGCCGCCAGATAAAAGGCCAAAAAGGCCAGGACCGCAATCAGCAGCTTGCTGATCAGTCCCCGGGGTTTTCTTCCAGAACTCATCATGGAATTCATGCTCCTTTTTTATTGGAGGAACGGATTTCTGCGTCTTTCCCAGCCCACCGTCGTGCCAGGTCCGTGACCCGGCAGCAGCTTGGTGTCATCGGGCAGGGTCAGCAGCTTGGTATGGATGGAATTCAGCAGGGCATCGTAGGAACCCCCGGGCAGGTCCGTCCGGCCGATGGATTCCAGGAAGATGGTGTCCCCTACAAAGGCCACCCCGTCCGTAATGATGCAGACACCGCCCCGGGTATGGCCCGGCGTGGCCACAATCCGGAAATCCAGCCCGGCCACAGTGAGTTTTTCCTCGTCCTTAAAATAATAATCCGGGGGATCAAAGCTTTTGTTCCGGTCCGTGGAATAGGACAGGCTGCTGTTCCAGACCCTGAGCATGGGCGCATCGGCCTCGCTCATGTACACCGGAGCGCCCGTGGCTTTTTTCACTTCATCCAGGGCCGATACGTGGTCGCCGTGACCATGGGTAATGAAAATGGCTGCAATCTTGGTGATTTCCGCCTTTTTCACCGCTTCCATAATCCGGTCGCCTTCATCACCGGGATCCACAATAATGCCTTCGTTGTTTTCGTCGTTTTTGATAATATAGCAGTTTTCCTGGATGGGGCCCACCACTACGCGATAAATCTTCATCGGTTCCTCCTAAAACGTTTTACGGCTGTCCAGCAGCAGGGTAACCGGGCCGTCATTTACCAGCTCCACCTGCATATGGGCTTGGAACTGGCCGGTAGCCACCGTTACTCCCTGGCTGCGGATCAGCTCCGCTGTCTTTTCGTATAATTCCCTGGCTGCGTCCGGAAGCGCTGCCTGGGTAAAGGAAGGGCGTCTTCCGTGGCGCACATCTCCCAAAAGGGTGAATTGGCTCACCAACAGGAGGCTTCCTCCCGATTGCAGCAGGGATAGATTCATTTTATCATTTTCGTCTTCAAAAATCCTTAGTCCGGTGATTTTTTCTGCCAAATAGGCAGCATCTTTTTCGGTGTCTTCCTTTTCCACACCCAAAAGTACCATCAGGCCCGGTCCAATGGCGCCGATTTCCCGGCCTTCCACGGTAACGGACGCTCTTGTCACCCGCTGTACTACGGCTCTCATCCTACACCCCCGAAATTTTCCGCTCTACCCGAATAACGCCTTTAATCCGACGCAGCCGGCCAATCACGTAGTTGAGCTGTTCCAGACTGGTAATGTCCAGGCCCATATCCACATAGGCCGTACGGTTGGCGTCCGTATGGGCATTCAGGGAGTTGATGTTCACCTTGGTTTCGCTGGTGACCGTCATAATATTGGCCATCACCCCGGTCTGGTCCATGCAGGTCAGCCGCAGCACCACCTTGTAGGTCACATCGGTAGCCACGTTCCAGGACACTTCAATCATCCGGTCCGCGTCTTCCTTATTAGCCAGCACGTTGGGGCAGTCGGCCCGGTGGACGGAAACCCCGTGGCCCCGGGTAATGTAGCCCACAATGGCGTCCCCAGGAATGGGGTTGCAGCACTTGGCCAGCTTGACCATAATGTCGTCTTCCCCTTTGACCAGGATGCCGTGGCTGCCCTTATGGGCCTTGATGGTCCGAGGCTTCAATTCGTTCAGCAGCTGGGACAGGTTCTTGGTGGTGTTCTGGCGCTGGGCCTTCTTGTAGATTTCCACCAGCTTGACCATGACGTTGTTTACCGTAAGGCCGCCGTAGCCCAGGGCTGCCAGCAAGTTTTCCTCACTGCCGTCCATATGACTCCGGGCCGCCACTTCCTTGAGATTTTCGGAAGTCAGCATGGTATTCACGTCGTAGCCCAGGCGCCGGCATTCCCGTTCCAGCATTTCCCGGCCGGTAGCGATGTTTTCTTCCCGTCTTTCCTTTTTGAAGAACTGTTTGATCTTGTTCTTGGTCTGGCTGGAACCTACAAAGTTCAGCCAGTCCCGGCTGGGTCCCGGAGACTGCTTGGAGGTGATAATCTCCACAATGTCCCCGTTTTTCAGCTTGTAGTCCAGGGGCACGATTTTTCCGTTGACCTTGGCCCCTACGCAGCTGTTGCCCACCCCGGTATGCACCCGGTAGGCAAAGTCGATGGGCACGGAGCCTTCCGGCAGGTCCAGCACGTCCCCCTGGGGCGTAAACACAAACACCTCATCGGAAAACACATCCATTTTTACCGTGTTCACAAATTCATGGGGATCCCGCATATCCTTGTGCCAATCCAGCAGCTGGCGCAGCCAGGCCATTTTGGCATCGGTGCTCTTGTCGGAAGAGCTGGGCATTTTGGAGCCCCCAGATTCCTTGTAGCGCCAGTGGGCTGCCACGCCGTATTCGGAAATCTTGTGCATCTCAAAGGTGCGGATTTGAATTTCCAGGGGCTGGCCGCTGGTAGCCACCACCGTAGTGTGCAGGGACTGGTAGCCGTTGGATTTGGGCACGGCAATGTAGTCTTTGAACCGGCCGGGAATGGGTTTCCATTTGCCATGGACAATCCCCAGAACCCCATAGCAGTCCTTTACCGTATCCACCAGCACCCGGACAGCCAAAAGGTCGTAGATTTCGTTGATGGTCTTGTTGTCCCGCTGCATCTTTTTGTAGATGCTGTAGAAGCTCTTGGGACGGCCCTGGATTTCGCAGTTGATGCCGGCTTCGCCGCACAGCTTCTTTAACTCGTCCATGGCCTCCTGGACCATGGCTTCCCGCTCATGGCGCTTTACCTTTACCTGTTCCACCAGCTCGTAGTAATGCTGGGGTTCCATGTAGCGGAAGGCCAAATCCTCCAGTTCCCACTTGATGGCATAAATGCCCAGCCGGTGGGCCAAAGGAGCGTAGATTTCCAGGGTTTCACTGGAAATCCGTTTTTGTTTATTGGGCGGCATATACTTCATGGTCCGCATATTGTGCAGCCGGTCTGCCAGTTTGATGAGCACTACCCGGATATCCTTGGCCATGGCCAAAAACATTTTCCGGTAGTTCTCCACCTGCTGTTCTTCCCGGGAGATATACTCAATCCGGCCCAATTTGGTTACGCCGTCCACCAGCATGGCCACTTCCAGGCCAAAAATGTCCTGAAGCTGTTCCATGGTCACATCCGTATCTTCCACCACATCATGGAGAAAAGCGGCTGCCAGGGTAACATCGTCCATCTGGAGCTGGGCCAGAATGGTGGCCACCCCCAGGGGATGGACAATATATGGTTCTCCGGAGGCTCTTTTTTGCTTGGCGTGGGCTTCTGCTGCAAAGTTATAGGCTTCCCGGACAAATTCCACCTGTCTGGGAGTCAAATATTTTCCGATCATAGCATAAAATTCTTCCGCACTGACCGGCTTATCATCTAATTGTTCCACAATGTCACCTTCCTTGAGACCAGAATTCCGCAATTTCCCCGGCGGGGAGCTTCCATAAACGGTTCAGTTCCTCAAATTTTTCCCGGTACAGTTCCCGCATTTCCTGGAACCGCACGGAATCCTGCATATTTTTCCGGGTTGTCTCCCCCATGGAAAGAAGCCCCTTTTCCTGGTGCAGCAAATTGAGTTCACAAAAAACGGCAAGGACCTGGGAGCCCAGAAGGTACCCCTCCCGGGTGGTCTGCCCCAACACCTGCTCCACCGGCAGCGCCGGATTTTCCCGCAGCATTTTCCTAAGGGCTGCATAGCAGCGGCGCATACCGTTCAAATCCGGATACTGCCGGCGCAGCTGTTCCACCTCTGCCACCAGTTCATCCCGGTCGTAGAGCAGGTACAGCAGGGCAGGTTGGTCCGGGCCCAGGGGAAAGTCCTTGGGGTTCATCACCCGCCGGGCCCCGCTGTCGTAAAACACCACTACCTCCGCTTCCTTGGGAAGGGGCTCCCCGTAAATCAGGACCTGGGCCTTGCCGCTGAGGGCGGCCTGGGTCTCCATATCCTGGACATATACTACCGTTTTTTTGTGTTCTTGTAAAATCCCCTGCAAAAGTGTTTTTCGGTCCGTATTGTCCTGCCGCCAGTCCAAGATGGTATAGGGGGACATAACCCCGCATACTTCTAGGTCCACCGACGTTTTGCCTCGAAAAACATTGAGACGGGGCGAAAAGGCAACTACCGCCTGTTCCCCGCCGTAAAACGTATGGTACTGGTCCCCTGCCTTCCACAGAAGACCCTTATAACTGCTGCTGCCGTGGGCCACCGTGAGTTTCAAATGGGTTTTATCCCGGCCCAGCAGCGCAACCTCCGTAATTTTTGCCTTGGCAAAGCCCAGCACAGGAGAAGGATTCCCCATGCCAAACGGTGCCAGCTGATCCAGTTCTTCTACCAGGTGTTCGTCCACCGGCATTCCTTCCGGCACAAAATAATCGGGCTGGAGGGAGGGCTGGTAGGGAATGCCCTGAAGCTGCTCCTTGACGGCAGCCTGGAAAGCCTGCCGAAAGGCCGGCAATTGCCGGGTTTCCAAAGTCAGTCCCGCCGCCTGGGCGTGGCCGCCAAACTGGAGCAGGTATTCCTTGCAGCTTTGCAGTGCATTGTACAGCTGCAGAGGCGGTATGCCCCGGCAGGAGCCTTTGGCCGTTTCCCCCTGGATGGACAGCAGCACCGAAGGCAAATGGTACTTTTCCGTTATCCGGGAGGCCACAATGCCGATAACCCCTGGGTGCCACCCTTCGGCTCCCAGCACAATGCCCCATTCCGGACTGCCCAGCTGGGACAGCTGTTCTTCTGCTGCCTGGAAAATCTCCTGGCTGATGGCCTGCCGTTCCTGGTTGGCCGTATTCAGCTCCTGGGCCAGGCTTTGGGCTTTCTTAGGGTCATCGGTGGTGAGCAGCTGCACCGCTGCCATGGCGTCATCTAGCCGGCCAGCAGCGTTGATTCTGGGGCCCAGGCCAAAGCCAATGGTGCCCGCGTTGACAGCTGCGTCCGGGCTGATGGAAACGTCTAACAGCGCCTTTAGTCCCGGCAGGGACGTCTTGCGCATTTTGGCAAGCCCCCGGCGGACAATTTCCCGGTTCTCTCCCAAGAGGGGAACCATATCCGCCACGGTACCCAGGCTCACCAGTTCTATCAGTTCGTCCCAGTATTCCTGGGTGTGGTGAAGCCGCTGGTACAGGGCCTGGCAAAGCTTTAGGGCCACCCCTACCCCGCAGATTCCCTTATTGGGATATTGGTCTCCGGGCTGGTTGGGATTTACCACTGCATAAGCCGGGGGCAATTGGGACGGCGGCAGATGGTGGTCCGTAACAATAATGTCCATGGAACTGGGCGCCCCAGCTACTTCCTGGTACCCGCTGATACCCGTATCCACCGTAACCAGCAAGGTAGTGCCCCCTGCCGCAAGGGTTTCCAGGGCGGTGCTGTTAAGGCCGTAGCCTTCTGTAACCCGCCGGGGAATATACACCTTGATTTTAGCCCCTTCCCCGGTGAGATAGCGGTATAGCAGGGAACTGGCCGTGGTCCCGTCCACATCGTAATCCCCGTAGACCGTAATGGGTTCCTTTTGTTCCAGGGCCCTAAGAATCCGGTCCACAGCCTTGTCCATATTGAGCAGCAGGAAGGGGTCCAGGTAGGGCTGCTCCACTCCTTCCAGAAATTCCTTGATTTGATTGGGCTCCGTAATTTTCCGGCGTACCAGGATTTCCGCCAAAAGCGGCGAAATTCCTGTGTCCCGGCTGAGCTGCCGGGCCTGGTCCTGTTCCTGTTCCGGTATGGCTTCAATTTTTCTATATAGCATACAGCGTTCTAGTCCTCCGGCCGGAAGGGTCTGATAATGGGATTCTGATCCTTTTTGGGGTCATAGCCCTTTCCGGCGAAATCGGACCGGGGCACCTTGGTTTCGGTAAACCGTGGTGCGGCAGCCTGCATTTCATCCAGTTCTTCTTCCAGCTGGCGGATTTGCTCCTTATATTTTCTTTCTTTCATAAAATGACTGGTTTTGGCCTTTAAGGTCCACAGGCTGGCGATGATAAAGCCCAAAATCAAACACCCCAGGATAATCAGGGCCAAGCTCATAGTAAAGTGCCAAAACAAAAAGCTGATTTCCACCGATACGGCATTTTGAATAGCAAAAATCGCTACAGCCAGGGAAATGATTCCCATGAGAATAATATACAGCATTTACATCCCTTCCTTTCCGCCCTCAGGCAAGTCCCCACCGCACTTTCCAACGCTTACTTCTTGTAGCCGGTTTTCCGGTCCACGATGTTCTGGAGAGGCTCGCCAGCCACGTAGCGCCGCAGGTTTGCTGCTTCAATGTGCACAATGTTGTCCTGGGTGGCCTGGAGATGGAAATCCCCGGCAATATGAGGCGTAATGTACATATTGGGCGTATGCCACAGGGGGTCGTCCTGGGGCAGCGGTTCCACTTCCGTTACGTCCACCGCTGCGCCGGCCAGGTGACCACTTTCCAGGGCGGCCCTAAGGTCCTTTTGGACCACGGCACTGCCCCGGCCTACGTTGATGAAATAAGCACCCTGCTTCATGGCGCCAAAAAGCTTAGCGTCATACAGGTGGGTGGTGGCAGGGGTTCCCGGCAAAACGGAAGCCACAATATCTGCCCGGGCAAGCAGCTCCGGCAAATGTTCCATCAGGCCCATTTCATCGGCTTCCGCCGGTTTTTCCCCGTGACGGCGGCGCACGCCGATTACGTAGGCGCCCATGGCCTTCACCAATCTGGCGTAGGCTTTGCCAATATCCCCAAAGCCAATCACCAGCACCACGGCATTCTTTAGGGAGGTAACGGTGCCTTCATCGTGCCACAGCCCTTGCTTTTGGTTATCGTAGTAACGGTAGAGTTTTTTCAGCATGGCCAAGGTAAGTGCCAGCATATGCTCAGAAAGGGCCTGACCGTAGGCACCGGTGGCATTGGTGAGCTGTACGTCTTCCGGCGTCACCCCGGGCTTGCAGTAGGCATCTGCGCCAGCGGAATTCAGCTGCAGCCAGCGCAGCTTGGGCAGCTGGTTCACCCATTCCGGACGAATATTGCCCAAAATCACTTCCGCTTCCTTTAATTTTTCCAGGTCCTTGCCATAATAAAACGCTGCTTCAGGAGCCGCCTTTTCCAATTCTGTTTTATGGTAAGCCAAAACCGGCATAGTTACTGCAATCTTCATATGCTTCACCCTTTCTCCTAATAAAAGAAAACGATTATCAATTGAATTTATTTTGCATTTTATCTATTTTATTTTACAAGATTCCGGCCCATGACTCAAATACTTGTTCCTTTGTTTGCCAAATTTCTTGTATTTATATAAATACTGATAAAAGTGTAACAAAAAATGGATATATGACAATGCATATACCCATCTTTCGGAGCCGGCTGTCCCTCCAGGGAAAACCACACCGGCTTAATTTTCTGCTGCTGCCAGGTTTGTTTCACCGCTAAAACACTTCGTCCACGTGAATCTCCAGCAGTCTGTCCATAAAGGACTTGCCGTTCAGGCAGCGTTCATTTAGCAGCTGTTCCACCATGGAAACCCCCACCGGCCACCGGATAAATGGCGCTTTATCGATGGAATGGTCCGGACTGATGGGGATTCTGCACAGCCAAACCAAATGGGGCTTGAACTGGTACATCACCAGGTCCCCGTATAAAGAGTCGCTCTGTACCGGCTGGATAATATATTGGTTGCCGTTCAGGGAAAATACTGCTTCATGTCCTCTAGATAATAAACAGATGAGTTCATCAAGTTCAATTCCCAAATATCCCATTTTTGCTCCGACCTCCTAGTACTTGGCAACAAAGTTCTCTTTATATAATACCATAGAAGCGGCCGATGAAAAATAGTCTTTTCTGAGAAAACTCTCCTGCCCCAGGGAAAACAAAACGGATGCACCCGAAGGCACATCCGCTTAGGGAGCCTGAAACTCAGGCCGCTTTTTTCAATTTTTTCCGCAGGAACAGCCACATGGTCCCGGACAGGAAAGTAGAGGTATAGAAACCGCTGGAGAAGCCCACCAGCATGGCGAAGGAGAAGTTGTGGATGGTTTCCCCGCCAAACAGGAAGATGGCTACTACAGCAAACAGGGTGGTCAGGGTGGTGTAGATGGACCGGGTCATGGTCTGCCAAATACTGTTATCCACCATATCTTCCATACTTTCATTCCGTCTGTGGGTATGCAGGTTTTCCCGGATACGGTCGAAAATAACGATGGTACCGTTAACGGAATAGCCTACTACCGTCAGCAGGGCTGCTACAAAGGAAGAATCGATTTCCAGATGCAGCAGGGAGAAGTAGCTCAAGGTCACCATAACGTCAATAATCAGGGCGATGATGGCTGCCAGGGCAAAGCGCAGTTCAAAACGGAAGGTAATATAGGCAATCATCAGCACCCAGCTGAGTACCACCGCGCCAATGGCCTGTTTGACCAGGTCGTTGCCCACCGTAGCGCCTACGTTCTCCACCTTCAGCACTTGGTTTTCTCCCAGCTTGGCGGTCAAGTCGTCCATAACGGCCTTACGCTGGCTGTCGCTGATAAGGCCGGTGCGGATCAGTACGGATTCACTGGTTTCCGTATTCTGGCCGTTGGTTCCCAGTTGGATAATGCTGCTGCCCAAATCATGGTCATCCAACACCGTCCGGACCTGGGAAGTGGAAACCGGCTGGGCAAACTTCAAATCAATGATGCTGCCGCCGGTAAAGTCGATGCCCAGGTTAAACCCCCGGGTAAACATGGAAACAATACCAACAATCAACACAATGGCCGTTAGAGAGAAGAAGATTTTGGCATGTTTTACAATGGAAAACTTTTTCATTGTGCCGCCTCCTCTTTTTTCTTCGGTGCCTTGGCACCAAATACGGCAGGATTCTTGGTGAATTCACTGCCCACCAGTGCCTTCAGGATAAATTTGGTTACGGTAATGGCCGTAAACATACTGATCAAGGTACCTAGTGCCAGGGTAACGGCAAAGCCTCTTACAGGACCGGTACCCAAATAGAACAGCACGGCAGCTGCCATCAGGGTGGTCACGTTGGAGTCGAAGATGGTCACAAAGGCCCGGGAGAAACCGGCATTGAGCGCAGCCCGGAGGGTCTTGCCCGACGCGATTTCTTCCTTAAACCTTTCAAAGATCAGCACGTTGGCATCTACGGCCATACCAATGGACAGGATGATACCGGCAATGCCCGGCAGGGTCAGGGTTGCATTAAGCCCCTTCATCACGGCCAGCAGCAGCAGGGTATAGAGCAGCAGCACAATGTCGGCTACCAGTCCGGACAGCCGATAGTACAGCAACATGAACAAGAATACGCCGGCCAGGCCAATGGCAAAGGCCTTGACGCTGGCATCCTTGGAATCCTGGCCCAGGGTAGGTCCTACGGTCCGGTTTTCCACGATTTCCAGTTTCACCGGCAGGGAGCCGCTGCGCAGCAAGATGGCCAGATGTTCTGCTTCCTGGGCATCCTTGGAGCCGGTAATCTGGGCGTTGCCGCCGGTAATGGGTTCATTGACCCGGGGAGCCGTCAGCACTTCCCCGTCTAACAAAATGGCAATCTGTTTGCCTACATTGGCCGCCGTCAGTTCACCGAACTTTTTGGCGCCCTCGTCATTGAACTGAAGGGTAACCACAGGCTGACCGCTTTGGTCTACGCTGGCTTTGGAATCCTTCAGATCCTTACCGGTAAGCACCGTGTTGCCATTCATGTCCTTAAATTCCAGCATGGCCGTACGGCCCAGCATGGCAATGGCTTTTTCAGGATCCTTGACCCCGGGGAGTTCCACAATAATCCGGTCCCGGCCCTGACGCTGGATTACCGGTTCGGTAAGACCCAGTTCATTGACCCGGCGTTCAATGATTTTGATGGAACGGTTGATGGCATCATCGTCCACCTTGGACTCCGGTGTATCCTGGGCCTGCAAAACCACGTGGGTGCCGCCCTGCAAATCCAGGCCCTGTTTTACCGTACTAGCCAGCGGCTTGATGAATACGGCAAAAGAAATCAAAATGGCCAGCACCGAAATCAGCAGCTTGGCCCGATTTTTACCCTTCAAGATGATTCCTCCTTGACATCGTTACCGGCAGACCCGCAGGCCCTTTTCTGTACACAGGTAACGAATTTTTGCGTCGTGCGCATTCACAGGCAGTTCTTTCAATACCTGTGCTTCATAGCCTATAGCCATGGTAACTGCTTTGGTGCATCTGGGCAGGAAGCGGTCATAGTAGCCCTTGCCCTTGCCCAGCCGGTCGCCCTGGGCCGTAAAGCCCAAACCGGGAACCAGCACCAGGTCAATATCTTCAGGAGCGATGACTTCCACCGGTTCCTGGGGCGTACGGATGCCGAAGCGGTCCGTGCCCAATTTTTTTAAAGAAACCAGCCGAACAGCCTGCATCTGCCCTTCTTCCTCCAGGATGAAGGGGACGCAGACTGTTTTGCCCATACTGAGCGCCGTAGAAATGGAGGCGTCCACGCTGGCTTCCCCTGGCACTGCCAGGTAGGCCATAATGACTTTGCCTTCCAGGAACAAACGGCTGTTGGAAATATGGCTGTTGATTTCTTTATGGAATTTGTGCAGTTCCCGCTGATTCAATTTTTTGAGTTTCTCTTTGATTTCCAGGCGAACTGTCTTTTTTTCCATTATTTAGACTCCTCACTGGTTTCTGCAGCCGGTTCAGCTTTAGCAGCATCGGCAGCGTTTTCTGCAGACGCTTCAGCCTTGGCTTCTTCCTTCACTTCTTCCTTGGTTTCTTCTTTGGGGCTGTTGTCCTTGTCAAAAGCAGAGGTCAGCACAGTGCCCACAGCAGAACGGCGGATATGGAATTCCACGTTTTCTGCCACTTTAATGCGCAGTTTGTCTTCCTGCACCTTGGTGATAACGCCGAAAATGCCCCCGATGGTCACAATCCGGGTACCGACCTTCAGCGCGTTGAGCATGTCTGCTCTCTTTTTCTGATCTCTCTTCTGGGGACGGTAGATCATCATGTAGAAGATCGCCGCCATCAGAATGAAAGGCCAGGCCATTTGAATCATACTTTCCATTCGATTACCTCCCTGTAGTGTTGTAATTCTCTAAGAACGCTGCCCGAAATTCCGGGAACGTGTCATTAGCAATTGCCTTGCGCATATTCTCTGCAAATTTTAACAGAAAATGGAGATTATGTATAGACAGCAGCCGCAATGCCAGGATTTCTTCTGCCTTAAACAGGTGACGGATATAGGCCCGGCTAAAGTGGCGGCAGGTATAACAATCGCAGTTTTCGTCAATGGGGCGGAAGTCCTCCATATAGGCAGCGTTCCGCACTACCAGCCGGCCGGTAGGCAGCATGGCCGTACCGTTTCTGGCTACCCGGGTGGGATACACACAGTCAAACATATCCACCCCCAGGTTGACCCCTTCCACCAGGCAGTCCGGCGTACCAACGCCCATCAGATACCGGGCTTTGTCCTTGGGCATCCACTGGGTGGTTTTTCCCAGGATATCGTACATGAGAGGATGGGGTTCCCCTACGCTGAGGCCGCCGATGGCAAAGCCGTCAAAATCCATGGACGTAATGGCTTTGGCACTGTATTCCCGCAGGTCCGGATACATGCCCCCCTGAATAATGCCGAACAGGCCCTGGTCATCCCGGGTTTTGGCGTCCAGGCAGCGCTTGGCCCAGCGGGTGGTCCGCTCGGTGGACTGCTTGGCGTAGGCGTGGTCCGCAGGATAGGGAATGCATTCGTCAAAGGCCATAATAACGTCGGCCCCCAGGTCTTCCTGGGCTTTGGTAGCCACTTCCGGATTCAGGAACTGCTTGGAGCCGTCCAAATGGGACCGGAACATGACCCCTTCTTCCGTAATTTTCCGCATTTCTCCCAGGCTGAAGACCTGGAAGCCGCCGGAGTCCGTAAGCATCCCCCGGTTGTAGTTCATAAATTTGTGCAGGCCCCCGGCCTTCTTCACCAACTCCGTGCCAGGACGGAGGAACAGGTGGTAGGTATTGGACAGAATCACCTGGGAGTTCATGGCGTAGAGTTCTTCCGGGGTCAAGGTCTTTACCGTGGCCTGGGTACCTACGGGCATGAACATGGGGGTGTCAAAGGTGCCGTGGGGAGTGTGCAGCTTGCCCAGCCGGGCCCCGCTGCGGGGGTCTTCTTTAATCAGTTCGAAATAGACTTGGCGCATGGAATCTCCTTTACCGAATGAACATGGCATCGCCAAAGCTGAAGAAACGATACTTTTCCTGAACGGCCACCTTATAGGCGTTCAGGATCATTTCCCGACTGGTCAGGGCAGCCACCAGCATAATCAGCGTGCTTTGGGGCAGGTGGAAATTGGTGACCAGGGCGTCCACAATCTTGTATTGGTAGCCCGGGTAGATAAAGATGCTTGTCCAGCTGCCGCCGGGCTTTACAATCCCGTCTGCCCCAGCAGATTCCAGGGTCCGGACGGAAGTGGTGCCTACGGCAATGACCCGTCTGCCTTCCCGCTTGGCCCGGTTGATGGCTTCCGCCGCCTCCGGGGTCACCGAGTAGAACTCGCTGTGCATCTTGTGGTCTTCAATTCGGCTTTCGCTGACCGGCCGGAAGGTGCCAAGACCCACATGGAGGGTTACAAAAACTTCTTCCACGCCCATATCCTTGATTTTTTTCAGCAGTTCTTTGGTAAAGTGCAGGCCGGCAGTAGGTGCCGCAGCGCTGCCCCGTTCCCGGCTGTACACGGTCTGGTACCGTTCCTTGTCGGCCAGGGGTTCGTGGATGTAGGGCGGCAGGGGCGTTTCTCCCAGCCGGTCCAGGATTTCCTCAAAGACGCCGTCATAGTGGAAGCGGGCAATCCGGCCGCCAAAATCGGTGGTTTCCAGAATTTCACAGCTCAGCTCCTCGCTGAAATTAATCTGGGCTCCCTTTTGCAGCTTCTTGCCGGGCCGTACCAGCACTTCCCAGTCCGTGGCATTTTTCCGGGTCAGCAGAAAAACTTCCACATGGGCTCCGGTGGTTTTCACCCCGTGGAGCCGGGCCGGGATTACCCGGGTATCGTTAAAAACCAGTACATCACCGGGTTTCAGGTATTCCGGCAGGTTGTAGAAATGCCGGTGTTCCAGTTCACCCGTTTTTTTATCCATCACCAACAGCCGGGAAGAATCACGGGGTTCCACCGGATGCTGGGCAATCAATTCCTGAGGCAGCTCATAATCAAAATCTGTAACGTCCATTTTTTCTCCTAATATTCTTTTTCCACCCGAATGCCCGGATAATAATGGGCCAGGATGGTTTTATAATAATCTTTCTTACCCCGGGCTTCCCTGGACAGGGCCATGCCCCGGGCGCCCCACTGGCTAAGGCCAACGCCGTGGCCCCAGCCGCCTCCGGTAAAGGTCACCTTTTCCCCGGGTACGTCACTAAACAGCCGCAGATCCCCTACGGCCGTGCCGCCCTGGTCCTTTTCCCGGATGGGTATGGTTTTTTCCCCAATCTGATACCCATACCGGTTGGTAATGGGTACTTCTAACTTGTCCGGCCGTTCCGGTCCAATCTGGATTTCAAACAGGGTGCTGCTAAGGCCCAGCATGGAGCGGACCTTATTGCCGGGGATGGTCACAGAGCCCCGCTTGCCAATAAAGGTCATGCGCTTCACCCGGCCGGAGGTTCCCCGGTCCGGGGTCCATTTCATGGGCGCCGCTGCCCGGGCGGACAGCCGGATGCTCTCCAGGTCCCCCACATTGTAGCCGTTCTGGCTCAGCAGCCGGTTCAGCTGGACCTTGGTAAAGCTTTTGGTCCAGGTGTACTGGGGGGAATCCTTGTCCTCATCGGGCACTGCCTGAAGATAGGGAATATCCTTTCCCCAAACATTGTAGGCGGATTCCGTATACCCGCCGCTGCTGCTGTGAAAGAAGGCCTGAATCAGGTCTCCCTTGTAGGTAGCCGCCATTCCTTCCGTTGCGTCCACCAGTTTGTTGGTGTTGGCGTGTTCTGCCGCCGCCCCGCCGTAGACCTGTCCCATATCCGTAGCTTTGATGTCAAAGTTGGGGTACTGGTCCTTGTCCAGGTGGTACAGGGCAAAGGAGCGGGCAGCTACAGCCTGGGCCTTGATGGCTTCGTCGGGCCACAGGGGAATCACTTCCTTGGAAACCACCCCGTACAGATACTGCTCCACCGGCAGGGTATTTACCACCGTCAGGTTTTTCCGGCCGCTGTTTAAAAGCACGGTCAGGGCACCCCGGTAGTTTTTCTGGTTGATATAGATGGGGTTCTTGGCGTTGTCAGCTACCAGAGAAAGCTGACCCCCGGAAAGCTTCTTATCATCTGCATATAGGCTGCCGTTTTTTACACTGACAAAATGCTGGCCCGGCGAAAGCACGGTAGTTTTCCCGCTTCCGTCAATGACCTTGATTTTGCCCTTGGACTGCACCTGGGCGGAAAACTGCTCCACTGCCAGGCCCACCCGAATTTTCGGGCCGCCTCCTGCTGCCAGGGCAAGACCCTGGAACAGAAGAACCAGACATACAACTCCGATGATCGTCAGCTTTTTCTTCATAGGCTGCTACCTTCCTGCTGGGGCTGGACCGCCGGGTGCTTCTTCTTTTTCACCCGTTCATACCGATCCCGCTCGCTGAAGATGCAGCCGCAGTAGGGCTGCCGGTACATTTCCAGCTCCAGGCTGATGTCCACTCCTTCCTGGTAGCCAACCCGGAAATCTTCATAGTAGAAGGGAATCCCCTCCCGCTCTGCGATTTCTTCGGCAATTTCCTTAATCAATTCATGCTTTTGGTAGGGACTCACCAGCAGCGTGGTGGAAAAGGCATCAAAGCCGTTTTCCTTGGCGTAGCGGGCTGCCGCCTCCAGGCGCACCCGGTAGCAGTAGGCACAGCGCACGGTGGGTTCGTCCAACATACCCCGGAGGGTCTGCTCCAGGGGATAGCTTTTGTCCACCACCAGTTTGTATTTTCGTTTTTCGCAGAATTCCCGCAGGGTATTCAGCCGCCGCTTGAATTCTTTATAAGGATGGATGTTGGGGTTAAAGTAATAAATTGTAAAGCTCTTTCCCTGCTCCGTCAAGGTTTTTACAGGATAGGTGGAACAGGGGCCGCAGCAGGCATGAAGCAATAGGTTCACGGTACATTCCTCTCTTCTGGATAGGGTACGCCCAAATACTGGTACGCCACAGCCGTAGCCTGCCGTCCCTTGGGCGTCCGATGCAGCATTCCCAGCTGCATCAGGTAGGGTTCATACACATCTTCCAGGGTTTCCGTTTCTTCGTTAAGGGACGCCGCCAGGGTATCCACCCCCACGGGCCGTCCCCCAAAGTCCACCACCAGCTTGTGCAGCAGCCGGCGGTCGTTCCGGTCCAGACCCAAATCGTCGATTTCCAGCCGCTGCATGGCTTCCCGGCAAACTTCCGTGGAAATATGGTCCAGATCCGCCACCTGGGCAAAGTCCCGCACCCGCTTGAGCAGCCGGTTGGCTACCCGGGGGGTACCCCGGCTCCGCCGGCCGATTTCGTAGGCCCCTTCCGGGTCTATCTTCACCTGCAAAATTTCCGCAGCCCGTTCCACAATAATCTGCAATTCTTCCGGAGTGTAGAATTCCAAATGGCAGATGACCCCAAAACGGTCCCGCAGGGGAGCCGCCACGGAGCCCATCCGGGTGGTTGCCCCAATCAGGGTAAACCGGGGCAAATCCAGCCGTACGCTCCGGGCTGCCGGCCCCTTGCCGATGATAATGTCCAGGGCGTAGTCTTCCATGGCCGAATAAAGGATTTCCTCTACGGTCTTGGGCAGCCGGTGGATTTCATCAATAAACAGCACATCACTTTCGTTCAGATTGGTAAGAATGGCCGCCAGATCCCCCTGCCGTTCCAAGGCCGGGCCGCTGGTAATGCGGATGTTTACATTCAGCTCGTTGGCAATGATATTGGCCAGGGTGGTCTTCCCCAGTCCCGGAGGCCCGTAGAGCAGCACATGGTCCAGGGCTTCCTTCCGTTTCAACGCCGCCTGGATAAAAATCTCCAGGTTCTTCTTCACCTTGGTTTGTCCGATATATTCCGCCAGGCGCCGGGGCCGGAGGCTGTACTGCCAGCCGTCCTGCTCCTGCTCCTGTCCTGCAATCACGCGATTGGTTTCTTCCATTAGCTCCTCCTGGCCATAAGCCGCAGCGCTGCCTTCAGCAGTTCTTCCGCCGTACTGTCAGGTGTTACGGGGAGCTTTTTCAGCACCTCCGCAATTTCTGCTTGGGTATAGCCCAGATAGGTCAGGCCGTCAGAGACCGCCCCCAGCACGCCGGTGCCTTCTTCCAGGCTTCCCAGATTTTCGCCGCCCCCGGCTTCTTCCGTGCCTTCCGGTCCCAGGATATCCTTCAGCTCCAGGAGCATCCGTTCTGCCGTTTTCTTCCCAATGCCGGGAAGCTTGGTCAAATACTTCAGGTCCCGGTTCTTTAGGGCTAGGTAGAAGGCATCTACCTTGGAGGCCGACAAAATACCCAGTGCCACCTTGGGGCCAATCCCGCTGACGGTAATCAACTGGGTAAACAGATTGTAGGCATCATAGGTCAAAAAGCCATACAGCTGGAGGGCGTCCTCCCGGACCGCCAGATAGGTGTACACCTTTGTCCGCTGATCCACCGTCAGCCGGCCCAGGTCCCCGGTATTCATGAAAATCCGGTACCCTACCCCACTGCTGGTTTCCAAAAGGCAAAAATTCACCCCAATATGGTCCACTCTGCCGTTAATAAATCCGATCATGATAACCTCTCCAGCAAATCTTTTTCCCGAATGGAATTCAGGCCGCAGATGCCAATGGCCAGGGCGTCCGCCACATCATCCGGTTTGGGTTTCTCCTGGATGTGCAGCAGCTTCTGGACCATATAGGTCACCTGATTCTTGTCCGCCCGGCCGGTACCGGTAATGGCCTGCTTTACCTGGATGGGGGTGTATTCAAACACCGGAATCCCAGCCAGGGCTGCTGTCAGCACAATAACGCCCCGGGCCTGTCCCACAGGAATAGCCGTATTCACGTTCCGGTTGAAGTACAGCTTTTCTACCGACATGAAATCCGGCTTGTAATCCGCAATCAATCCATTCAATTCTTCAAAAATCTTCTTCAGCCGCAATTCCGGCAGCATATCCTTATCCGTAAAAACGGCTCCGTAATGCACAGGAATCAGCCGGCTTTTTTCCAGACGAACCAGCCCGTAGCCGCAAATCGCCGTTCCCGGGTCGATGCCCAATACCAGCATAAAATTCCTCCTGATAGTGAAAAACCGGCCAAGCGGGGAAACCCCCAGCTGGCCGGCCATACTTCTTGTTATTCTTCAGGCAGGTCAGCGTTTGTATAAACGTCCTGCACGTCGTCCAGGTCCTCGAAGTTATCGAGCATCTTCTGTACCTTTACTGCATCTTCACCCGTAACGGTGATGGTGTTGTCAGGAATCAGGGACAACTCACTCATGGCAACCTCAATATTATGATCAGCCAGGGCTTTTTCCACGGCATCGTAGTCTTCCGGAGCGGTGGTAATCACATAGCTGTCATCTGTGGTTTCCATGTCTTCAGCGCCTGCATCCAAAGCGATTTCCATCAATTCGTCTTCAGAGGGAGCGCCTTCTTTTTCCACGGTGAATACACCTTTGTTTTTGAACATCCAGCCTACGCAGCCGGATTCACCCATGTTGCCGCCTTTTGAAAAGACGTGGCGCACATCGGCAGCCGTACGGTTCCGGTTATCCGTCAGGGCGCTGACCATAATGGCCACCCCTGCAGGGCCGTACCCTTCGTAGGTAATTTGTTCGTAATCAGAGCCTTCCGTGGTGCCTTCGCCCTTGGCAATGGCTCTTTTGATATTATCTTTAGGGATATTGTTGGCTTTAGCCTTGGACAGAGCCAACTTCAGCTTCATGTTGCCAGTAGGATCAGAACCTCCCATGCGGACAGCAATAGTAATTTCTCTGCCAATTTTCGTGGTAATCTTCCCACGCAGTGCATCTGTTTTCCCTTTTTTGAATTTAATATTTGCCCACTTAGAGTGTCCCGACATACAAATTCTCCTCCTACCTTGATATAGCTACTCGGCTATTTTATCACACTACGCTTATTTGCGCAAATATACCCGTTCCATATCCACGTTTTTCACGCCCTGCTGGGCCAATTCGTTGTCCCCGGCGCAGGTCATGGCGGTAGTGGCGGCAAAGCGCTTGAGCAGCACCCGGGTAATGCCCGGTTCTGTCATGGCTCCCGGTCCGTTCAGGCAGCCCTTTTCACAGGCCATGCCTTCAATATATTTCACATCCAGCTTACCGTCTTGATAATCCTTCAGGGCCTGCAAGCACTGGTCCAAACCGTTGCAGTACTGACCGCTTACTTCCAGGTTGTATTTTTCCTTGGTGTAGTCATTGACGGCGGTGCTTACCCCAGCTGCCTGCGGGAAGCTGCAGCCGTCAGCAGAGGAAGCAGCGTGGAACGGAGCGGCTTCGCAGTCCGCCGGGTTGATGCCCATGCTGTCCATCATGCATTTCAGTTCTTCAAAGGTCAGCACAAAATCGATGTCTTCGGGGTGTTCCCGGGCTTCTACCTTTTTGGCAATGCAGGGACCTACAAAAACCGTCAGCGCACCGGGATCGTCATGTTTTACAGCCTTGCTGCGGGCCACCATGGGAGATACGGTATCGGAAATGCAGTCCGCCAAAGCCGGTGCATGGCGTTTTACCGTAGCCACAAAGGCCGGGCAGCAGGAACTGGTCATCAGCTTCTGGGTGCCGTGTTCCACCTTTTCCACATATTCTTCCGCTTCGGAAATAGTGGTCATATCGGCGCCTACCGCCACTTCCCGGACTTCCTTGAAGCCCAGCTTCTTGCAGGCAGCCACAATCTGGCCCGGCTGTACCTTCAGGCCGAACTGGCCTACGAAGGAAGGTGCCAGCAGGCAATAGATTTTTTGGCCGGATTTGATGGCCTGGATCAATTGGACAATATGGCTGCGTTCTTCGATAGCGCCAAAGGGGCAGGCAGCCCGGCAGGCACCGCATTCTACGCAGATGTTCTTGTCAATTTCCGCTTTCTTGTTCTTGCCGGTATGCAGGGCGTGTACCTTGCAGGCATTTTCGCAGGGACGGGCAATTTCCGCTACAGCGCCGTAGGGGCAGGCCCGTTTGCAGTTACCGCATTCCACGCACATATCATAGTCGATGTGGGCCCGGCCCTGGTAAACGGAAATGGCCTTTTTGGGGCAGCCGTTCATGCAGCGGTGGGTCAGACAACGGCGGCAGATATCGGTGATCATATATTTGTTTACAGGGCAGGCGGAGCAGGCTTCCGGCAATACAGCAATCACGTGCTGGGTCCGATCCACCGGTTCCTCCAAGGCTTTTTGGGATGCCTGGATAATGTTCATATCCGTATCCATACCCAGGGCAACGTTGATCCGTTCCTTCAGGACGGCTCTTTCCTTGTGCACACAGCAACGCAGTCTGGGCGTGTTTTCGTTCACGATCTGCAGCACGTCATAAACGTGGTCCGGCAGATTCCCATCATACGTCATCTTGGCAAGCATGGTCAGCACTTTCCGTCTGATCTTGGTAATTTCTGTTACTTCCATTTTTTCTCCCCTCTGAATCGCGTAATCTACGTTGGATATCATACCATATTTCCTATAAAAAAATAAGGCGTTCCCACGAAATTTTACGTTTGAACTGAAACATTTTTAACACTTTATTCGACTTTTCTTATGACCCCTATTACAGGAGCTTAGACACCACTTGTGGCCGCATTTTTTACCCTGGAAAAGCCTTTTTTGCACGTAAGAAGAGCTTTCTGTCCCCAGGGAACAGAAAGCTCTCGATATACAAGTTCGGGGCCGGGCCCCATGCTTTCCAGGCCTTATTCCAGGCCCAGGGTCTTTTTCACTTCCGCTTCCAGCTGATCCTTGGCAATCACCTGGCTCTGCCGCACCTGCAAATAGGGCAGTTCGCTCATGCTGGCCGGAATGGTCAGCTTGGTAAGCTCGGCCAGGGTCTTCATGGCCTCAAAGGGATTCAGGTCCGCTTGTTCGTACTTATCAGGGTTCAAGGACTGCAGCACCACATCATTGAATTTGAAGGGGCTGGCCGTAGAAACCACAATGGAGTACGTGGGGTCATTGGTCATCAGCCGGTATTTTTCCAGTGCCTTGTAGGCTACTGCGGAATGGGGATCCATTACATACCCGTAATTGTTGTACACATCCCCGATGGTTTCCCGGGTTTCCACCTCGTCCACCCAGGTACCGAAAAAGTCCTTGAGAATCCGGCTTTGCAGCTCACTGTCAATGCTGTATTCTCCCTTGTCCGCCAGTTCCTGCATCCAGCCGGCCACCTTGGCTGCATTATGACCGGTCTCCTCAAACAGGAGCCGTTCCAGGTTGCTGGAAACCAGGATATCCATGGACGGAGAAATGGTCTTATGGAAAGGACGTTTCCGGTTGTAGACGCCCGTATTGATAAAGTCCGTCAGCACATTATTACTGTTGGAAGCGCAGATGAATTTGTTCACCGGCAGGCCCATGAGCTTGGCGTAGAACCCGGCCAAAATATCCCCAAAGTTCCCGGTAGGAACGGAGAAGTTGATGGGTTCGCCGTTTTCAATCCGGCCGCCGTTGACGGCTTCCGCATAAGCGCTGAAATAGTATACAATCTGGGGAACCAGCCGGCCCCAGTTGATGGAGTTGGCAGAGGAGAAGGCGCAGGCGTGTTCATCCAGTTCTTCAGCCAGTTTCTTATCGCCAAAGAGTTTCTTTACGCCGGTCTGGGCATCGTCGAAATTGCCTTCCACCGCAACGGCGTGAACGTTGTCGCCCTTTTGGGTAACCATCTGCAATTTCTGGATGTCACTAACCCCTTCCTGGGGATAGAACACGATGACTTCCGTTTCCGGCACATCGGCAAAGCCTGCCATGGCCGCCTTGCCCGTATCCCCGGAGGTAGCCACCAGAATCACCAGTTTTTTCTCTTCCCCGGTCTTTACCACAGCCTTGGTCAGGAACAGGGGCAGAATTTGCAGGGCCATATCCTTAAACGCACAAGTAGGTCCATGCCACAATTCCAGTACATCCAGGTCTTTCTTCAGCATGTGGAGCGGTGCAGGAAAATCCCCAAAGCGTTCTTTGCTGTAGGCAGTTTCCACACAGGTTTTTAGTTCTTCTTCACTATAATCTGTCAAGAACCTTGCCAGTACCGTAAGTGCCCGGTCACTGTAGGGCGTACCCCGCATAGCATCAATTTCAGCCAGGCTGATTGCAGGAAACTCTTTGGGTACAAATAACCCTCCATCAGTTGCCAAGCCATTGGAAATGGCGTGGGCTGAACTTACCATATCTGTTTTCCCTCTTGTACTAATGTATAACATAGTCCCCCTACTTTCTGCTTTACGCAATCGTATCATAGCATAAGCGCCCCTTGTGCGCAACTACCTCGGCAATTTTCGCTCTATTTCAGCCGTTTCTTCTTCTTTTCTTATTGATTGGTAAAGTAGCTGCCTTCCACTGCCGCCAATAAATCGTCGGGTTTTAACAGCAGCTGCAGTCCCCGGTGCCCGGCACTGACCGCAATAATCTCCCAGTTTTTGGCCGTGTCGTCCAGGTATACCGGATAATGCTTCTTGGCGCCGATGGGGCTTACCCCGCCCCGGATATAGCCGGTAAGGCCCAGCACTTCCTTCAGATGCACCAATTCGGTTTTCTTGTTGCCGCTGGCCTTAGCCAGTGCCTTCAGGTCCAGCTCTCCGTTGCCCCGAATTACGGCAAACAGGACGCCCGTTTTATCTCCCCGGCAGCACAGGGTCTTAAACACCTGTTCTGGGGGCATTCCTACAGATTCTGCCACATGGACGGCGTCCAAATGGTCCGGATCTACCGGATAGCTTTTCAGTTCATAGTTGATATGGGCTTCGTCCAGAATACGAGCCGCATTGGTCTTCTTGACTTTCATATCCCCGCTCCTTTTGTTATAATAGTAAGCATACAGGTTTGATAAGCCCATCTGTAAGCTTATATTATATCAAGTAACGGAGTGATACACAAATGAAGATCACGATTGCTTGTGCCCAGATCCAGGTAGAACCTGGCAATCCGGAAGCCAATACAAAAAAGGCCCTGGCCTATTTGGAAAAAGCCAGAGCCCAGCAGGCGGACATTGTCCTGTTTCCCGAATTGACCATCCCCGGCTACCTTTTGGGAGACCTTTGGGAACAGAACGCTTTTCTCAGGGACTGTGAGGCCTGGGGCAAGGAACTGATTGCCGCCAGCAAGGACCTTTGCATCGTTTTTGGCAATATTGCCCTGGACCCTGAAAAAATCAACGAAGACGGCCGAATCCGCAAATACAACGCGGCCTTTGTGGCCCAAAACGGCAAACTGCTCCACGGCGGTCTGCCCTACCCCTTTATCAGCAAAACTGCCCTGCCCAATTACCGGGAATTTGACGACGGTCGGTATTTCCACAGCACCACCAAACTGCAGCTGGAATTGCCCGGCACCCCGTCTCTCAAGGAGCTGCTCCAGCCCGTACCGGTAACCATCCGGGGCCAGAAAGTCAAGCTGGGCATTATGCTCTGCGAAGACGGCTGGACGGAAAACTACTACTATAATATTCCCCAGCTGCTTAAAGAAAATGGAGCCCAGCTTCTCTGCAATATTTCCTGCTCCCCCTACACCTTCCACAAAAATGTCAAGCGGCACCGGATTTTTGCCGCCCAAGCCAAGGAATGCGGCATTCCCCTGGTCTACTGCAACAGCGTAGGGGTCCAAAACAACGGCAAAAACATCTTTACCTTTGACGGCTGCAGCACCTTCTACAGTGCAGATGGCCAAAGCCGCTCCGATGCACCGGCCTTCCAGGAAACCCTGCTTACGGCCCGGTTTGATCCTGCAACTGAGCAGCTGGAACTGACCAAAGCACCGGAACCGGAATTTTCCGATGCCAAGGAAATTTATACGGCGCTGCACTACGGGGCGTCCCAATTTCTTAAACAGATTGGTATCCAAAAAATGACCATTGGCGTCTCCGGCGGCATTGACTCTGCGGTAACGGCCGCCTTCTATGTGGACATTCTGGGAGCGGATAATGTGCTGTTGGCCAACATTCCCAGCCGCTATAATTCCTCTGTTACCAAAAACCTGGCCCAGCAAATGGCCCAGGCCCTGGGTACCCGTTACGTAATCATTCCTATCCAGGAAGTAGTGGACAAGACCATTGAGCAGCTGGGCCAGACCCCCATCCACAACTACGCTACGGGAGAAGATTCCAAGTTGACCATTACCCCCTTTGCTACGGAAAACATTCAGGCCCGGGACCGGGGTGCCCGGGTAATTGCCGGACTAGCAGCTTCCTTTGGGGGCGGCTTCTCCTGCAACTCCAACAAGGCGGAAATGACCGTGGGCTACGCCACCTTCTACGGCGACATTGCCGGCGTCCTGGCCCTTTTGGGAGATTTGTGGAAGCACCAGGTCTACGCCCTGGGCCACTACCTGAACGAAGAAGTTTTCCACAAAGAAGTGATTCCAGAGCAGATTTTCACCATTAAGCCCAGTGCCGAACTGTCCGAAGCCCAAACCGTGGGAAACGGCGGCGACCCCCTGGTCTACCCCTACCACGACTTCCTATTCCGTTCCTTTATTGAGGACTGGTACAAGACTTCTCCAGAAGACCTGCTGGGCTGGTACCTGGAAGGCACCCTGGAAGAACACCTGGGCTGCGCCCCAGGGCTGGTCAAGGAACTGTTCCCCACTCCCCAAGCCTTTATTGCAGACCTGGAGCGGTGGTGGAAAAACTTCTGCGGCCTGGCAGTAGCCAAACGGATTCAGGCCCCTCCCATCCTGACCATTTCCAAGCGGGCCTACGGCTACGACCACCGGGAAGCCCAAATGAAGCCTTTCTACTCCCGGAAGTATCAGGAAATGAAAGCCAAGGCCCTGTCCGGTGCCAATAGCTGATTTTTACGCACAAAGAAAAAGCGGTTCCAAGCCATTGCCTGGAGCCGCTTTTTGTATAAGTGTTTCAGCCTTGCATTGCCTTCTGGTAGAAGTCCCGGAGGATTTTGTCCATTTTCTCCTCGGAATCTCCGGGCGCAGCCTCGTAGACCTTTTCGTCCCCGTAGAAGAAAGTGGGGCAGTAATAATAGTTCCGGCCCTGGAGTTTTTCCGGTTCCTTGGTCTCACTGACCCGGACCAGGGGAATTTTCTTGTACTCCGGATGCTCTGCAAAAATGCCTTCCAAGGCATGGGAAGCCTTTTGGCAATAGGGACAGCCTTCCAGATAGATGAACAGCAATTCTTTTTTGTCCATTTTGATACACTCCTTTTCCTAGTGAAATAAAAAGTTTTATGTTAACCTGTTTGTAATATGCGTTGACCGTTCTTTTCCCGTCCCCTATAATGACTCATAGACCATTGGAGAAGGGATGACTAATTTCATGAAAGAAACACTAACGGCTGTTGCCGATCGGATTATGGCTGGGTACCGCCTGCAAAAGGACGATGCCATTGTACAGGAAATGCTGACCCTGCCCCTGGAAGACCTGCAGCGGGAAGCTGGACGCCTGCAAAAGCATTTCTGCGGCAACCATGTGGATTTCTGCACTATCATCAACGCCCGCAGCGGCCGCTGCGGCGAAAACTGCAAATACTGCGCCCAGGCCGCCTGCCATCATACGGACTGTGAAGAATACGGCTTTTTGCCCAAAGAAGAAATTATGAAAGTGGCCAAGGCCGACCAAGATGCCGGCGCCAACCGTTTTTCCCTGGTAACTTCCGGCCGGGCCCTGACCGGTAAGGATTTTGAGAAAGCCCTGGACACCTACCAGGAAATGCACAAAACCCTGACCATCGACCTGTGCGCCTCCCACGGCATACTCAGCCAGGAACAATTCCACCGGCTGGTACAAACCGGGGTTACCAGCTACCACCACAACATCGAGACCTCCCGGCGCTACTTCCCCCAGATCTGCACGTCCCACACCTACGATGACCGGATCCGGACCATCAAGGCCGCCCAGGCAGAAGGCCTGTGCGTATGCTCCGGCGGCATCATCGGCATGGGTGAAACCTGGCAGGACCGGCTGGATATGGCCTTTGAGCTGCAAGGCCTGGGAATTGAATCCATTCCCATCAACGCCCTGATGCCCATCCCCGGCACCGGTATGGAAGGTCGTCCTTCCTTGCCGCCGGAAGATATCCTGCGCACCATTGCCATTTTCCGCTTCATCAACCCCACGGCCAATATCCGTCTGGCTGCGGGCCGTAAACTGCTGCCGGACAACGGCAAGTCTGCGCTGCTCACCGGGGCTTCTGCTTCCATTACCGGCAATATGCTCACCACCTCCGGCACCACCATTGCAGAAGACATGGAAATGCTGGCGGAACTGGGGCTCACCAACCGATAAGTACAGCCTGAAACAGTTTTAAAAAAAGGTGTCTCAAAAGTAACTTTTGAGGCACCTTTTTTTGTGTCAGCTTAGAAGCATTCGCAGTTGACCATGAAGTAGGATCTGGGATGAGCGCAAACCGGGCAGATTTCAGGAGCTTTTTCAGCTTCAACAATGTGGCCGCAATTGGAGCAGATCCAAACGGTCTTTTCATTGCGTTCGAACATGGTCCCATCTTCTACCTTTTTCAGCAGAGCTTGGTATCTTTCTTCATGATGTTTTTCGATAGCGCCTACAGCTCTGAATTTATAAGCCAATTCGGTGAAGCCTTCTTTTTCAGCGGTTTCAGCGAAGCCTTTGTACATATCGGTCCATTCGTAATGTTCACCGGCAGCCGCATCTTTCAGGTTGGCAACGGTATCAGGAATGGAGCCGCCATGGAGAGCCTTGAACCAAATCTTAGCGTGTTCTTTTTCGTTGTTGGAGGTTTCCAGGAAGTTGGCTGCTACTCTTTCATAGCCTTCTTTTTTAGCTACGGAAGCATAATAACCATACTTGTTATACGCTTGAGATTCACCTGCAAAAGCAGTTTGTAAATTCTTTTCAGTTTGAGTACCTTTTAATTCTGGCATTGTCAATTCCCCCTATATTCTAGCATTTCGAGCGGATAAAAACGTTTCATGCATCCATCTCGATTACAGGTTTATTATAGGCCATTTTTAATAAAAAAGCAAGTATTTTTGATAATTATTTTCCATTAAATCTATTTCTAAAATCGTTTTTCTCCTCACCCTGCCAAAACAGCCGAATGGGCAGATTGGAGGAGCCCGGAGGCGAAAAATGGAAGGTAGCCCGACGGTCCGCAGGAATGGTGCCCACCACCATGTTTTCCCCGTCTCCGCTCCAACCAAAGGAAGTAGCGTCTTCCGGCAGGCGGATGTATTTGGCGGCCTTATCCTGTACGTCCAGCACCCCTTCCCCGGCATAGGGTCCTCCGTAGGGATTGAACCGGAGAATGGTATTGCGCTTGCCCTTGGTCCGGAAATTCACGTCGTACATTACCCCATAGTTGCCGTAATTGATGACCTTTTGGCCGGTGGTGGCGTCCACCCCGGTAACGTAGGGATTCTTGGCATTATCCGCCAGTTCCAGGCCCCAGATGGTGTTCTTATCCGCATCAAAGGGTTCCTCCAGGGTTACATGGCAGTTGGAGGTATTGAAGGTCCCCCGCAGCACATGGCCGCCTTCGTCAGGAGGCAGAATGGAAAACAGATCCGTAGAAATTTTCAGGTCCGCATTCATGGGCATCATGAGCACAGACACTTCTACGGGCTGGTCTGTTTCCAGGTCCACAATTCCCGTAACCAACTGCTGGGGCTTTACTACCAGGCCTTTGCCGCTGCCCAAAAGATCCTTGACCCCTAAAACTGCAAAGGGCTTCCGGCTGGGGACTGATCCATAGTAGCGTTCCTGGGCTTCCTTGCCCGCTTCCAGCCAGTCCGTATTGGGCCGGGAAACGCCATTTTTCCCCACCAACACCGAACTGGGCCGCAGGGACACCCGGCGCAGCACCACTGCCAGCCGTTTATCGGTTTTCATATCATTCACATGATGAAAAAACAGGCGCACCGGACCCTGCACCGTATCCCGGTACATGATGCCGCATTCCTTGACCATTTCTGGGCTATCAGAAAAGACCAGCTTGGGGCCATCCTGGGTAATTTTACCCTGAACTTCCTGGTATTCAGGAACACCCCCCTGCCAGTTGGGAGCATCGGCTGCAGCCCCTATATGCCAGGGCAGCAGGGACGCCAGCCCCATACACAAAAAACCAAACCATTTGACTTTCTTTTTCACACTATCCCTCCATTGGGTTGTTCTTATTTTTACGTTTTGCACGTTCCTTATTGTAGCACAAATCGGATACACAGATTTATTTTCAGAAATCATGCAAAAATCGAAATTTTGATATTGTTTATTTCCCATTAGGTCTGTATAATAAAGGCATAAATCAAAAGCTTATTATGCTTTGTTTCCATAGAAAGGCGGTCCTTGAATATGCAAATCCATTACGTCACTGCTAACCCCAGCGGCAACATCACACTTTTTGTCCTTGATTCCATCCCTCCTGAGCAGCGGAAGGTGGTCAATCGTTTTCTTTTGGAAATGGAACCAACGGCGGAACAGGTTGGCTGTTTTGCCGTTGCCGGGAACCACACTACCGTAACCATGATGGGCGGCGAATTCTGCGGGAACGCTTCCCGTTCCTCGGCAGCCTATGCCCTGCTGCTGCAAAATAAGGACCAGGGCGATTTTATGGTCAGCTGCTCTGGCTGCTCGGAAGCCCTGCCAGCCCGTGCCAAAAAGGTCAAGGACCGCACCTACGAAACGGTCATCAAACTCCAGCCCCCTCTGAAAACCGGCACCATTCCCCTTTCCTATGAACGGGAGAGTGTGGAGTGCCAGCTGATTTCCCTGCCGGGCATCGACCATTACATTTATTTCACCCCCAACCTGGATTATGTGGACAAAGAACAATTGTTCCAATCCCTTCAACGGGAAGTTTCCCGGTGGCCGGAACCCGAGGCCTATGGGCTGATGCTGGTAGATCCAGGCAGTCTGGAGGTAATTCCCGCAGTCTATGTGTGCAAAACCGGCACCCTGTACTGGGAGAACAGCTGCGGTTCCGGTGCGGCTTCCGTGGCAGCAGCCCTGGCCCTGCGCCAAGGCCGTTCCCTGGAAGTAGAGCTGTCCATGCCCGGAGGCAAATTAACCGCCGGTGCCGATATCCAGGACGGCAAGGTGGTTTCCCTACACCTGGGTGGTCTGGTGGAATTTGGGGAAGAAAAAACTGCAGAGCTGAAATAAAGCAAAGTGAACTGCGTACCCGCTGGGCTTTCCAGCGGGTTTCTTTTGTCCAAAAGCTTTTTGGCGCACAAAAAAAGACTGTGAAAATTTCACAGTCTTACTTTTTGATTGGTGCCGAAGGCCGGACTCGAACCGGCACGCTTTGAGGGCGCTTGATTTTGAGTCAAGTGCGTCTGCCAATTCCGCCACTTCGGCAAAGCGTGATAGGTATCACAACAGTGATTATTCTATCATGCAGCAATCCCTTTGTCAACGAACTTTTTTTACTTTTAGAAAGTTTTCCGGAGAAAGAAAGGGCCGCAGCCACGCTGCAGCCCCTAGCTTATTTGGCAGGAACAATGGTTCCCTTGAATTTGTCTTCAATGAATTTTTTCACTGCCGCAGAATGGAAGATTTCCGCAATCTTCTTATATTCCGGCTTGTCCTTATCCTTTTCCCGGGCAGCCAGCACCATAACGGCTAACGGTTCATCGTCCGCTTCCCAGAACAGGCCCTGCTTCTTCACGTCCATACCGGAACTCATTACATAGTTCATGGTAATCACGGCCAGATCCACATCTGCCAGGCTTCTGGGCAGCTGCGCAGCCTCCAGCTCTCTAAACTGCAAATGTTTGGGGTTTTCCACCACATCGTTGACCGTGGCCTTAAAGCCCACCCCAGCCTTCAATTTAATCAGGCCAGCCTTTTCCAGGAGCACCAGTCCCCGGCCGCCATTGGTGGGATCATTGGGAATGGCCACTACAGCGCCGTCGGGCACAGCCTTCAGGTCATGAATCTTGTCACTGTAGATACCCATGCGCATCAGGATAGTGTTGCCAATGGGCACCAGTTTGGTATTGTTTTGGGTATTGAAGTTGTTCAAGAACGGTGCGTGCTGGTAACTGTTCAGGTCCAGATCGCCTTCCGCCAAGGCCTTATCCGGCGTAATGTAATCGGAGAATTCCACCACTTCCACATTCATGCCCTGTTTTTTGGCTTCCTCAGCCACTGCATGGACCACGTCCGCATGAGGCCCTGCCGTAGCACCAATTTTGATGGGCTTGCTGCTTGTCCCGCCAGCTTTGGAATCACTGCCGCCGCAGCCTGCGGCTAATAGAGCCAGTGCCAAAACGCCTGCCAGCACGGCTGCCAATTTGTTTTTCTTCATGAAGCATCTCTCCCATCTGTTAATTCATATCTGTATAGTATGTATTGCTGTACCGCCTATCATACTTGTCTTTTTCCACCCTGTCAAGAAAAATTCACAAAGTCTGTATCTCCCCTATTAGACTGTACCGTTTTTTTCAGTTTTGGAGCTATAGAAAAACAAAACCGGGGCTGTGCAATAATACCTACCCCCAAAAGAAAAACGACTTGCGAGTTCAAAAGAGTTCGCAAGCCGTTTTTCTTGTTCTTTATAACCTTATCCCACTAAACTTCCTCAGTCAGTCCTGCGGACTGACAGCCCCTCCACGCTTGGATGGGCCGGCCTTAGGCCCATACTGGTCGTGTGCTGAACGAGTATTGAAATGAAATCTCGGTATGTAAATATTAGCACTACGCTTCTCTGTCACTTGACCAGTAGAGGTCTAGAACGCTTCCTGCAAGCGTTGCGTTCGCGTCCAAACATCGCCATAAGTTATCCAAAAGATGTTTGGAATACGCGAGCCATGTGATAGCGGCCTGCAAAGCAAGTCCGTAGGACGCAGCTGAGCAGCTAGCCGCGAACCACTGTAGGAAGTGTCGCCGTAGGCGACGATAGAAGTTTTATTTTTTCACAGCCCCTGTTTTTTATGCTGTCAGCTATTGGCCGTTTCCTGCTTAGGCAGCTTTTCCACGTAAATGCTGGTGCTGGGGAAGGCGGCGGAGGTGCCGGTTTCGTCCATGAGTTTCATGAGTTCCAGGTTCAGTCGTTCCTGGACTTTCATGAAGTCGTTGTAGCTGGTCAGGCGGCTGTAGCAGATGATGGTGATGTTCAAACTGCTGGCGGCCATTTCGGAAAAGACTACGGTCATATCGTCCTGGAAAATATCCGGGTCGTTTTTCAGGTAGTTGGTGATTTTTTCCACCAGGGCCTGCATTTGTTCCACAGTGCTGTCGTAGGTAACGCCCAGGGTCATGTTGATTCTTCTGCGGTCCCGGTTGGTGAAGTTCTGGATGGGGGTGTTGATGATCAGGGAATTGGGGATGTACACCAGGGCTTTGCCGAAGGTCCGGACGTTGGTGCTGCGGAAGGAAATGGATTCCACAATGCCTTCCACGTCATTGCAGATGATCCAGTCCCCAATGTGGAAGGGCTGGTCCATGAGAATTACCAGGCAGGCGAAAAAGTTGGCCAGGGAATCCTTGGCGGCCAGGGAAACGGCCAAGCCGCCGATGGACAGGCCGGCGATGAAACCGCTGATGTTGAAGCCCCAGGTGCTCAGCACGCTGGCTACCAGGAAGAAGATAATCAGCAGGTGGAAGAAGGAGGACAGGATGCCGCTAATGGCGGGGTCCACCTTCCGGCCTTTTTTGCTGATGAAGTAGTTGAAGAAAAAGTTGGTGCTGCGGCTCAGGTTGTAGACCACCCAGTAGAAGACGGTAATCATTACTGAGGAGAGCAGGTTCCGGGCAATGGAGGTGGAGGCCAAGGCACCCCAGGGGGAAGCCGCCAGGGCGGTATAAAGGCCAAAGGCCAGAATGGCCAGCCGGCCGGGCCGGTACACGGCGGAAGCAATGCTGGCATCGGCGTCCACCGGCAGTTTGTCCAGGATAAAGCGGATGAGCTTTTCACTGACAATCCGGAAACCAATATAGAAAAAAGCCGTAAAAGCCAGGGCGATGCAGCAGGGCACCCAGGCCATAATATCATCGTATAAGATCATAGGGACCTCCTTTGGGGCAGGGGATGTAGCACAAAGTATAGTCTGATTGTACCATTGGAAGCCGTCCCAGTGCAAGAAAACAGGACGGAGGCAGGCTTGGTATGGTATAATCGGAGGCAGTGAAAACTTGTTGAACAAAACTGGAGGAATCCCCATGTCGTTACGTACAGACGCAGAAAAAATCATGCAGAGCGCCATTACCGCATCCCTGCCCGATACCGCAGTGGAAAAGGCCCTGCAGCATAAGGAATTTGGCAAAGGAAAAATTGTGCTGGTGGCCATTGGCAAGGCTGCCTGGCAAATGGCCAAAACGGCCAACTATATTTTAGAAGGCAAAATTTCCCAGGGCATTGTCATTACCAAATACGGCCACTCCAAGGGCGAGCTGCCGCCTTTGGAAATCTGGGAAGCCGGTCACCCGGTGCTGGACGAAAATTCCCTGAAGGCGACGGAGCGGGCCATTGACCTGGTGTCCGGCCTGACTGCGGAAGATACGGTACTGTTTCTCATCAGCGGCGGGGGTTCCGCCCTGTTTGAAAAGCCTTTGATTCCCTTAAAGGAACTCCAGGCCATTACCTCGGACCTATTGGCCAGCGGGGCGGACATTGTGTCCATGAACACCGTCCGCAAGCGCCTCAGTGCCGTCAAGGGCGGGAAGTTTGCCCAGCTGTGCGCACCGGCCAAGGTGTACGCCATTGTGCTCTCCGACATTATCGGGGATCCTCTGGATATGATTGCGTCCGGTCCGGCTTATCCCGATACCAGCACCAGTGAGCAGGCCCTGGAGGTCATCCGGAAATACAAGATTATGGTGTCCCCAGAAGCAGCCGCTGCCCTCCAGCAGGAAACGCCTAAAGCGCTGGATAACGTGGAAACCATCATTACCGGCAGCGTTACGGAACTGGCTGCAGCCGGCAAAGCGGCGGCAGAAGCCCTGGGCTACGAAACCCTGGTGCTGACCACCAGCCTGGCCTGTCAGGCCAAAGAAGCCGGCAGTTTCCTGGGGGCCATTGCCCGGGAGTACGCCGGCAAGGGCAAAAAACTGGCCTTTATGGCCGGTGGGGAAACGGTGGTGCATCTCCACGGCCGGGGCAAGGGCGGCCGGAACCAGGAATTGGCCCTGTCCGCCGGAGAAGGCATCAGCGGCCTTACAAACGCAGCAGTATTTTCCTTTGGCAGCGATGGCACCGACGGTCCCACGGACGCAGCTGGGGGCTACGCCGACGGCAGTACCAAAACGAAGCTTCTGGAGCAGGGGATTACCATTCCTGGGGTCCTGGAGCAGAATGACGCCTACCATGCCCTGGAAAAGACGGGCGGTCTTCTGATTACGGGGGCCACGGGCACCAATGTGAATGACTTGGCAGTCCTGCTGCTTGACGAAAAACTCTGATGTATAATTAAAATTAATGAAAGGACCCAGTTTGGGGCAGTTTGACTGTCCATCACTGGGTCCTTTTTGTCAACTTGGGCGAAGCAGGGGCTTATTTCTTTTTCACTTCGTCCAGGTATTGGCCGATGATTTTTACGGCGCAGTACTCTCCGCACATGGAGCAGTATTCTTCGGAATCCTTATTCTTGGCTTTCCGGAAGGCTTTGGCCTTCACCGGGTCAATGGCCAGACGGATCTGTTCGTCCCAGTCCAGCACCTTCCGGGCCTTGGCCATGGCCAGGTCCTGGGCTACGGCAGAGGGCAGGCCCTTGGCTACGTCTGCGGCATGGCCGGCAATCCGGGCGGCAATGACCCCTTCCCGGACGTCATTGATATCCGGCAGGCCCAGGTGTTCTGCCGGGGTGACGTAGCACAGGAAATCGGCACCGCTGACGGCGGCCAGGGTGCCCCCAATGGCGGAGGTAATATGGTCGTAGCCTGGGGCAATGTCCGTTACCAGTGGACCAAGCACGTAGAAGGGTGCTCCGTGGCACAGGCGCTTTTCCAGCTGCATATTGGTGGCAATCTGGTTAAAGGGAACGTGGCCCGGGCCTTCTACCATGACCTGGACGCCCTTGTCCCAGGCCCGCTGGGTCAGGCCGCCCAGGTTCAGCAGTTCCTGAATCTGGGACCGGTCGGTGGCGTCCGCCAGGCAGCCCGGCCGCAGGCCGTCGCCCAAGCTGATGGTCACATCGTAGCGGGCGCAGATGTCCAGGATTTCGTCGTAGTATTCGTAGAAGGGGTTCTCCTTGCCGTTGTGGAGCATCCACCCGGAAATAAAGGAGCCGCCCCGGCTGACAATGTCCATGACCCGGCCTTCGGCAATCAGGGTATCCAGCACCTGGCGGGTAATGCCGCAGTGCATGGTCATAAAGTCCGCCCCGTCCTTGGCCTGCTTTTCCACCACGTCAAAGATATCGTCCTTGGTCATGTTAATGACCTGGCCGTGGGTGGTAATGGCGTGGACCGTGGCCTGGTAAATGGGCACAGTGCCCACCATTACCGTGGAATGCTCCAGAATGGCCCGGCGGGAGGCGTCAATGTTGTCCCCAGTGGACAAATCCATGACCGCATCGGCGCCGGCGTCGATGGCGGCTTTCAGCTTGTCCAGTTCCGGTGCCGGATCCGGGTAGGCGGAAGAGGTTCCGATATTTGCGTTAACCTTGGTGGACAGCCCTTCGCCCACGCCCCGGGCCACCAGGCCCCGGTGGTTGATATTGGCCGGAATGGCGATGGTGCCCTTGGCTACCCGGTCCCGGATAAGGCTGGCCTCCAGCCCTTCCTGCTGGGCTACGGCCTGCATCTGTTCGGTGATGATTCCCTGTAATGCTGCTTGTCTCTGCGTCTTCATGACGACTCCTCCTTGGATAAAAAAGGGCCGCTTCCCTTTGCGGAAAGCGGCCGAAAAAACGGAGTCTACCACTTTCCTTCGGCGGTACTAACCGCATCAGGTTCAAAGGGTCGACCGTTTTGGTCTCTCAGCGAATGCGCCCCTAGTGATGGAGCTAGTTTAACAAAAAAATGAAAAGAATGCAACAAAAATTTTGGAGTGTTAAATTATTCAATAGGTGACAGTATTCAGTAAATTGTATGCAAAATAGGAAAAATTTATTTGTGCTTCTGGAGAATTTGCGTTATACTATTTACGACTAGGGGGACTATGGAAGTCTTACTATCGTAGTCATTATCTCTTAGAAAGAGGGGCTTATAACAATGAAAAAAATGAAGACAATGGATGGTAACACCGCTGCCGCGTATACTTCTTACGCTTTTAGTGATGTTGCAGCGATCTACCCCATTACTCCTTCTTCTCCGATGGCAGAAGTGAGTGATGAATGGGCTTCCCATGGGAAAACGAACATGTTCGGACGCCCGGTAGAAATCATGGAAATGCAATCTGAAGCTGGTGCTGCTGGTGCTGTGCACGGTTCTCTGGCTGCAGGTGCTTTGACCACGACCTATACCGCTTCCCAAGGTTTGCTGTTGATGATCCCCAACATGTACAAAATTGCCGGCGAATTGCTGCCCGCTGTATTCCAGGTAGCTGCCAGAGCTCTGGCCACCAGCTCTTTGAACATTTTCGGCGATCACAGTGACGTTATGGCTTGCCGTCAAACGGGCTTTGCCCTGCTGGCTGAAAGCAGCGTACAAGAAGTTATGGACATGTCTGCTGTTGCTCACCTGTCCGCCATCAAAGGCCATGTACCTTTCCTGAACTTCTTTGACGGTTTCCGTACCTCTCACGAAATCCAAAAGATTGAACTGCTGGACTACGAAGATCTGAAGAAACTGGTTGACTACGATGAACTGAAGAAATTCCGTGACCATGCTCTGAACCCGGACAACCCTGTTATCCGCGGCACTGCACAAAATCCGGATATCTACTTCCAGACTCGTGAAGCTGTAAACCAATATTACGAAGCACTGCCTGCTATCGTTGAAGAGTACATGGGCAAGATCAGCGAACTGACTGGCCGTGACTACAAACTGTTCAACTATACCGGTGCTCCCGATGCTGAAAACGTTGTTGTTATGATGGGCTCCGGCGCTCAGACTGCTGAAGAAGTAGCCAAGCTGCTGGTTTCCCAAGGCGAAAAGGTCGGCGTTCTGAACGTTCACCTGTATCGTCCGTTCTCCGCTAAACACTTCCTGGCTGCTATGCCTAAGACTGTAAAACGCATTGCAGTTTTGGACCGCACCAAAGAAGCTGGCTCCAACGGCGAACCTCTGTACCTGGATGTTCGTGACATTTACTACAACGAAGCCGTTAAACCTCTGATCGTTGGCGGCCGTTATGGTCTGGGTTCCAAGGAATTCTATCCTGGCGATGCCCTGGCTGTATTTGATAACCTGAAGAAGGCTGAACCCAAGAACCACTTCACCGTAGGCATTGTGGACGATGTAACCAACACCTCCCTGCCGAAAGAACACGTTCTGGATATCACCCCGAAAGGCACCACCTCCTGCATGTTCTGGGGCCTGGGTTCCGATGGTACCGTAGGTGCCAACAAGAGCGCTATCAAAATCATCGGCGACAAGACCGATATGTACGCTCAAGGCTACTTCTCCTACGACTCCAAGAAATCCGGCGGTATTACCGTATCCCATCTGCGTTTCGGTCATACCCCCATCAATATGCCTTTCCTGATCAACTTCGCTGACTACGTAGCTGTTCATAACTCCTCCTACGTTCGCCGCTACAATGTAGCTGCTGGCCTGAAGGATGGCGGTACTTTCCTGCTGAACTGCCCTTGGTCCGCTGAAGAACTGAACAAGGAACTGCCTGGCCAGCTGAAACGCTACCTGGCTGCTCACCACATCAACTTCTACACCATTGACGCTGTGAAGATTGCTTCCGAAATCGGTCTGGGTGGTCGTATCAACATGATCATGCAATCCGCTTTCTTCAAACTGACCGGTATCACCCCTGTTGAAGATGCTGTGAAATACCTGAAGGAATCCATCGTTCACTCCTATGGCAAGAAAGGCCAGAAGGTGGTTGACATGAACAATGCTGCCGTTGACAAAGGTGTTGACGCCATTGTGAAGATCGATGTTCCTGCTGACTGGGCTAACTGCGCTGACGAAGAACTGTATCCGAAGACCGGCAACAAGTTCGTTGACGAAGTTATGGTTCCCATGAACAAACAAGAAGGCCATGACCTGCCCATCAGCAAACTGATGGATCAAGCAGATGGTACGTTCCCCTCCGGCACTGCTGCTTATGAAAAACGCGGCGTAGCCATCAACGTTCCTGAATGGCAAATCGATAAATGTATCCAATGCAACCAATGCTCCATTATGTGCCCTCACGCTGCCATCCGTCCTGTACTGATGACTGAAGAAGAAAAGAATGCTTCTGGCGTAGACGCTAAACCGGCTCTGGGTGCAAAAGGTATGTACTTCCGCATCGCAGTATCCCCGATGGACTGCCAAGGCTGCAGCAACTGTATCGATGCCTGCCCCGCTCCGGGCAAAGCACTGGTTGCTAAACCCTTCGCTACCCAGGAACATCTGAAAGATGCTTGGACCTACTTCACCACCAAGGTATCCCACAAGGATAACCCCATGAACAAGTACACCGTAAAAGGCAGCCAGTTCGAACAACCGCTGCTGGAGTTCTCCGGTGCCTGCGCAGGCTGCGGCGAAACCCCGTATGCCAAACTGGTTACCCAGCTGTTCGGCGATCGCATGATGATTGCCAACGCTACCGGCTGCTCCTCCATTTGGGGTGCATCTGCTCCTGCAATGCCTTACACCAAGAACTACAAGGGTCATGGTCCTGCTTGGGCTAACTCCCTGTTCGAAGACAACGCTGAATACGGCTTGGGCATGTACCTGGGCGTAAAAGCTGTCCGCGATCGTCTGGCTGAAAACATGACCGCTGCTGCTGCAGGCAACGTTAGCGCTGACCTGAAAGCTGCTCTGGAAGATTGGGTAGCCAACAAAGAAAACGGCGAAGGCTCTCGTGAACGCGCAGAAAAACTGACCGCACTGCTGGAAGCTGAAAAAGCTGGCAATGCTGATCTGGAACATCTGTACGCCAACAAACAGTTCTTCGTAAAACGTTCTCAATGGATCTTCGGCGGCGACGGCTGGGCCTATGATATCGGTTACGGCGGTTTGGACCACGTACTGGCATCTGGCGATGATGTAAACATCATGGTATTCGATACCGAAGTTTACTCCAACACCGGCGGTCAATCCTCCAAGTCCACTCCTGAAGCTGCAGTTGCCAAGTTCGCTGCCAGCGGCAAGAGAACCAAGAAAAAGGATCTGGGCATGATGGCCATGAGCTATGGCTATGTATATGTTGCCCAAATCAACATGGGTTACGACAAGAACCAGGCTCTGAAGGCCATTAAGGAAGCTGAAGCTTACCATGGTCCTTCCCTGATCATCTGCTACTCTCCTTGCATCAACCACGGCATCAAGAGAGGCATGCAGCACTCCTTCCAAGAAGCCAAGGCTGCTGTTGACAGCGGATACTGGGTAAACTTCCGTTACAACCCTGAACTGAAAGAAGAAGGCAAGAAGAGCTTCTTCCTGGACAGCAAGGCTCCTACCGAAGATTTCGAAACCTTCCTGAAGGGCGAAGTTCGGTACGCTTCCCTGGCCAAGACCTTCCCGGATATTGCGGAAAGCCTGTTTGCCAAGACGAAGAAAGACGCCGAAGAACGTCTGGAAAACTACAAAAAACTGGATGCTGCAGAATAACTGACGCATTCCCTGAGAAGCTGTGCCTCTGGCACAGCTTCTCTTTTTTTGCGTTTATTTGGTACGAATCAGGCCTCTGAGGGAATATGGACAAATTTGCAAAGTCACTTAAAAAAAAGGAAAATACTGCGAAAAAAATTTTACGGAATTTTTTCTAAAGTTTACAATAAAAAACTGTCTTGATAACTTAAATGCATACAGCAATTTTGCGTTTTGCAGCGAAAAATATCCAGAAAATCCGTGACAGGTTTGTGAAAATATTACAATATTGAGATGGATGTACGAATTGGCCCCTAAGAATTGCTAAAACCAGGAAAATTCTCCTTTTAGTCAGAATAGACAAATATGTAAAGTATGGTGCAATTTCACGGAAATTGCTAGCTTGAACGAACTAGATGTGATAGAATTTAGGCGTGTAAAGCTTTACACAAACGTTACTCATTTTTTACTTTAGTACCGCAAACAGACTATAGCGGAGGAGATCATCTTGGTTCACTTTTTTCTATTTTTAGGTGGTATTTCTTTATTCCTTTACGGTATGTCGCTGATGGGCGATGGGCTGCAAAAGGCAGCTGGCGCCAAGCTTCAGAAAATCCTGGGCGCACTGACCCGCAGAACCATTTACGGCGTAGCCTTGGGCGCTGGCGTTACAGCCGTGCTCCAGTCTTCCAGTGCCACAACGGTTATGGTTGTTGGTCTGGTAAACGCCGGCCTGATGAATTTGGAACAAGCCTTTGGGATTGTTATGGGGGCCAACATTGGTACCACCATGACCGCCCAGTTGATTGCCTTTAAGTTAACTGATTATATTACCCTGATTCTGGCCATCGGTTTCCTGATGCAGGCCGTGTGCAAAAAACGCCAGCTGAAACATCTGGGTTCCGTACTCCTGGGGTTTGGTATCCTGATGCTGGGTATGGCCATGATGGGGGATGCAGTAACTCCCCTGCGGCAGCATAAGGCCGTGATTGACTTCCTGGGCCGCTTTACCACCCATCCGCTGCTGGGCCTGGCCGTTGGTCTTTGCATGACCCTGGTGATCCAGTCCTCCTCCGCTACCATCGGTATTTTGATGGCTATGGCCAGCCAGGGCCTGATTCCCCTGGAAGGCGCCATCCCCGTCCTGTTGGGCGATAACATTGGTACCTGTATTACCGCCGTACTGGCAACGGTACAGGCCGGCCTGAACGCTAAGCGTGTGGCTTGCTCCCATGTTATGTTCAACCTGATTGGGTCCATTATTGCTATGACCTTCCTGCCCCAGTTCATCCATTTGGTGCTGCATATTTCTCCAGCAGGGGATATTGCCCGGCAGATTGCTAACGCCCACACCTGCTTCAACGTGGTGAACACCATTTTGTTCCTGCCCTTTGCCGGCAAGTTCACCCAGCTGAGCAAGAAGCTGATGCCTGGGGACGAAACCGAAATCAACTACCAGCCCAAGTATCTGGACCGGAACGTATTAAATACCCCGGCCATTGCCCTGGAACTTTCCACCAAGGAAGTTGCCCGGATGGGCGACCTGGCCTTGGAAAATATCCACAAAGCCTTCGAAGCCGTAGACAAATACGACAAGAAGAAAGTGGAATTTGTCCTGGATCATGAACCGGTGGTGGACAGCCTGGAAGAAGCCATTACGGTGTATCTGACCAAAATGTCCGAAACCAACATGAGCAAGGAAATGTCCACGGTCCATACGGGCCTGCTCCATGCCTGCAGCGATATTGAACGTATTGGTGACCATGCGGAAACCATTGCCAAGCGGGTTCGCAGCATGAACGAAGACGGCACCCACTTCTCTGCCCAAGCCAATGCGGAAATGAAGGAGCTGGAAGTCCTGGTAGAAGGGGCAGCCACCAAGGCCATCAAAGCCCTGGAAACCCACGACCAGGAACTGGCCAAGGCTTCTCTGGACCTGTCCCATCAGGTATCCGCCAAGCAGAAAGCCATGAGAAAGAGCCACGTAGAACGTCTGAACAAAGGCATCTGCACTCCGGAAACTGGCTTTGTGATGTTGGAATTATTGCTGAACATGAAACGGGTCAGCGACCACGCCAAAAACATTGCCCAACTGGTCATGGGCGAGTTCTAAAGAATATTGTAAGAGGAGCTGCTGCGGCAGCTCCTTTTTTGTTGTTCATTATAGCCGGATTCAAACCTCAAAACTGCTGTGCTGATTAAACTTCTATCGTCGCCTTGCGGCGACACTTCCTACACGCTTGCAGGAAGCGTTCTATGCCGCTACTGGTCAAGTAATAGACTAGGGTTAGTGCAGGTATTTACGAACTATGCTGCTTTGCTACACACGTTTAGCACACGACCAGTATAGGCCTAAGACCGGCCCCTTCAAGCGTTGCGCTCACATCCAAGAGCATGTCAGTTTATCAAAATGCTCTTGGCTAATGTGAGCCATGTGATAGCAGCCCAAGAAGCAAGCCCGCAGGGCGCGGCTGATTGGAGCGCTGCGAACCACTAAGGAGCTGTCAGTCAGCATGGCTGACTGAGGAAGTTTTTTTCAACCCCCTTTTTTCTTCGGAAAAATCCATTGCAGCGGCTGCGGAGAAAGCTTATAATGGACGTCAGAGTGTATAAAATGTTACAGGGAGTATAAGTATGAACATTACGGTTTATTTGGGCTCCAGCAAGGGAAATCATCCCTGCTATGAGCAATTTGCCAAGGAGCTGGGTACCTATTTGGCCCAGAACGGTCATACCCTGGTGTACGGGGGCAGCCGCACCGGTCTTATGGGCATATTGGCAGAAACAGTGCTGGCCCAGGGCGGACGGGTGGTAGGTGTAGAAACCCGGTTCTTTGTAGAGAAGGAAATGCAGCAGCCCGGTCTTAGCCGGCTGTTGATCACTAAAACCATGGCGGAACGGAAAGCCAAAATGCTGGAGCTGGGAGATGTGTTCCTGGCGTTTCCCGGGGGTGTGGGTACCCTGGAAGAAATCAGCGAGGTGATGGCCAAGCAAAAGCTGGGGTTGATCACCAAGCCCTTTGCTTTTTTGGACGTGAACGGCTTTTACCAGCCGCTGAAGGCTGCCTTGCAGCAAATGGTCCAGGAAGGCTTCCTGGGGGAAGATTGGTTCCAGGACGTGCCCTTTTTAAGCACGCTGGAGCAGGTGGCCCAGTTTATTGCCCAGGCCGCACCGCTGGTGGCCGAGTGAAAAATAGTAAAAAATACAACAAAAGGTATTGACAAAACTGCTCATATCCAGTAAAATCTAATCATGTTTTGCGGAAGTAGCTCAGTGGTAGAGCACCACCTTGCCAAGGTGGGGGTCGCGAGTTCGAATCTCGTTTTCCGCTCCATGTAAAAGTCAGCCACTGTGCCAGGGGTTCCTGGACAGTGGTTTTTTTGTGGGAAAAAGCGCCTAATAGTTGAGAAAACAGTGGTTCTATTGTATGATAAAATAGAATAATTAGCGGCAGAGGGGGAAACAAGCATGGAAGAGATTGCAGTAGCATTGGCAGCCGATGAACGGTATGCCCAGCATGGGGCGGTGACTTGTGCCTCCATTCTGCTTCAGCACCGGGGAGGTCTCCCCGTGCATTTTTATTTTCTCAGTGACGGGATTTCGGAAGAACAGGAGTCCGGCATTGCTGCCACGGTAACGAACCTGGGGGGAATCATTACCTTCATTCCTACAGGAAATATAAAAATCGAGGCCCATACCAGCGGCCATGTGAACCGGGCTGCCTATCTGCGGCTGCTGCTGGATCAGCTGCTGCCGGCTTCCGTAACCAAGGTCATTTACCTGGATACGGATCTGCTGGTCCTGGATGATATAGAAAAGCTCTGGAATACGCCTTTGGGGGGCCATCCCCTGGCGGCGGTGCCCGATTTGGGCATCTTGTGCTCCAAGCGGATGGTGAAGCAAAAAGAAGTGACCCTGGGCCTTAAGGCTGGGGATCCCTATTTCAATTCCGGGGTCATGGTCCTTGACCTGGCCGCCTGGCGCCAGCACCACTATGGCCAGCAGGTGCTGGAAAAGGTGGAGCAGGGGGCCTACCGGCATCACGACCAGGACGGTTTGAACCTGGTGTTTCAGGGCAACTGGATGCCCCTGCCCCTGCGCTGGAATGTGATTCCTCCGGTGTTTACCCTGCCGTTGAAGGTACTCAGCAGCGGCCAATGGAAAACCTCGGCCATCCGGGCAGCGGAAAACCCGGCGGTATTCCACTGGGCCGGCCGGTATAAACCCTGGGAATTTGCCCGGGACGGCGCCTTTAACGAAAAATATTACGACGTGCTGGCCAAAACCGCCTTTGCGGACGCCCCCATGCCCCAGCCCAGCAAGGATATGAAGGGCAAATCCATCCTGCGGCAGGAGCTGCGGATGAAGCTGGCGGGGGTTTGGAGCAAACTATTGTAATGGGAAAATCTGTGGTAATGGGGAGCAAAGTGCAATGTGCAATGTAGGGTATTTGTTTGCTAAGGAGAATAGATTATAAGATGCCGCAAGAAAAACGGAATGGGTTAATAAAGGCGTTGGCTATTAGTGCAGCTGGAATGGTGTGTCTGACACGCATTTCTATGGCTGTAGGGGAAATTTTTAATGGGTTGGTACTGCTATTTGGGTTGATTCTCTTTTATTACTTGAAGGGAAGCGTAAACCTTCCAAAGGAGATAAAAGGATATATCAAAGCGTACTTTATTTTTGTGCTTTGTACACTTCCTAGTGTTTTTTTTGGTGGGGATATTGCAAAGGGGCTGCATGAGTTCCTCCAAATGTGGATCTGGAGATTTGTGGTTTTTTTACCTGTCGTGGCATTTATTCGTAAGAGAAATTATTTAATCAATATGCTGACCGCGTATACGGCGGTGTTTGGAGTAGATTGCTTTGTAACTTTAATTCAAGTAGTTTATCATCTGGGAAATAATAATAGAGGCTGGGGGTTGGGAGGAAGTTCCTTGGGTATTGCTAGCATCATGTGCATGATGCTGCCTTTGGCCTTTATTATTCTTTTAGATAAAAACTTTGAACAGAGATTGAAAAGGGTTACTGCCGTTACTTTGATTTGTAATTGGATTGCTATATTTTGTAATAAGAGCCGTGGCTCTTGGGTGACTAGCTTGATCCTCATTCCATTGGCAAGCTGGGAATATATCAAACACTCCAAAAAGCTATTGGCTGCAGTGGCATCTTTTTTTATTATCACAGGAGTGGTGTTTAATATTTATGAGCCATATGCAAAGCGTTTCGAGTCGATTACCAATGTGACCACGGACCGTTCTAATGGAGATCGAATTGAAGCATGGAAGTCCTGTGTGCATATGGTTCAAGACCATCCAGCGACAGGGATTGGCTTGGGTATGTGGAGCAGAGAATACGTTCCTCATTATTGGACGCCAGCTGATACACAAAAGCTGCCCCATGCTCATAGCAATTATTTTCATTTGATGGCAGAGACTGGACTGATAGGTTTAGCCGGCCTTTTATATTTTACTTTTTACTATGTGTGGCATTCCTATGCATCTTGGAGAAAAGATTACAACCCTTATGACCTGATGCGTTTGGTGAGTTTCTTAGGGTACGTAGTATTTTTTGGGCAAATAGAATATACTTTGGACTTGTCCTCTGGTGTGAGAATTATGTGGTTCCTCCAGGCAGTCTTATTTGGCCTGAAATTTACCAAAGCCTAGATGGTTATCATAATTAATACTTTATTATCTATAAGACATGAAAAAATATAATAGGGAATCTATTGTTAGCAATTATACTGGATTATCAAGTAAATCTAATTTTGGATTTTGCGTCAATTTTACACGCATAAAAGCTTTGAAAAGTTAGCAATTCTCCTTGTCGATGGGGTATCTAATTATTGCGAAACAATTTAGTTTTTTCCGGCTTGCGACAATGCACTGAGCCTGGATACGGGAACAGCCCATGTGGGCGGAGTAGCAGGCTGCCCTGTAATTACCCTATTTACTTCAAATTCACCGACCATATACCAAGCTCCTGGCCTTCATTCTTATGGATTTAGTGGACATCTTCCCTGCTCGGGAAAATATGTATGCATAGATTCCAACCACTGCTCTAAAATGGATTGTATAGACGCTATTACATTACCCATGGTTCAAGAAGCAATAGTAAAGGTGCTAGGGTAAAATGTAGTTTTATAGCAAACGTGGTGGCAGGTGGGAAAATACCCATCTGCCTTTTTATATTGAACTGACGAATATTAGCCTATTCAAAGTGAATGCCTCTTAGTTAAAGGATTGCTAATTTAGTAAGGCTGTGCGATGCCTCCGGAGAAGTATCATGAATTTTGGCAACGATTGAAAACGCTAATTATTTAACCATTCACATTGGGTCTGTAGTATAATGGCTTACATAGACAGCGTTTTAGTATACAGAAGACAGGAAAAGGACATATGGAAAAGAAAAAACTCTTGTCAGTAATTGTACCGGTTTATAAGGCAGAGCCCTACCTGAGACGATGTGTTGATTCAATCCGCCAACAAAGCTATGATAATTTGGAGATTATCCTTGTTGATGATGGTTCACCTGATAATTGTGGCGCAATCTGTGATGAATATGCGAAAATTGATTCACGTGTAATTGTAGTACATCAAGAAAATGCTGGCGTGAGCAGTGCGAGGAATAAAGGAATACTTTTTGCAAAGGGTGAATATATAGCTTTCGTTGATAGCGATGATTGGCTTCATCCTGATATGTATAAAGTGTTAATGAGTATGATTGAAGAATACAATTTAGATATAGCACGTTGTTCTGCTATTGACACTGATGGAGAAAGAGAACGTCCGATTTTACCAAAGAAGGGTAATGCAAACGTATTATTTACAGGCAAAGGCGTTTTTGAATTATACTTTACGGAGTTTCTTTGTAAAGTCTTGTGGAATGCAGTTTATCAAAGAAATATTGTAATGGGAATCGTGTCACCTGAAGGGTGTAACTCAGAAGATAACTATGTTTCGGGTAGATATTTGTATCGAAGCTGCCGACAAATGATTAGCGATAAGTGTCTGTACTATTATTATTATCATCAAACAAGTACTACTCATGGTGGCAAAATACGGCTTTTGGACATCTGTATTTGCACTGAAAAATTACGTAATGATTTGATTTGCGAAGAACATATGGATAATCCCGAATATATATGTCGCCTAAATCGTAAGCTTGCACGAGAGCTTTTCCATTTTGTTCGTGCAGAGCATAATTGCTATCGTATACGAGCTATGAAAAGAGAAAGAAAGAATAATATTGAACAAAACCTTGATTTTATACGGCGCTTGCGTTTTGAATGGGTTTTGCACAAAAAGCATATACTTATCTATTAACAAATAACAAAGGTGAGGTATCCCATGGAAAATCAATTTACAACAGAATACTTTGAGAAAAATAGTGAAAATTTGTATACAGAAAAAAATGAATTTCTGTATCTACCTAAAGCTGACGCTCGACCTGCAATGCACATTGCTTTTAACATTAATGACCCGTTTTTTAAACCTTTAGGTGCTGAAATTACATCCATCTTAGAAATAAACAAGGATTTGGCTTTTCATTTCTATGTTTTTGTAGATAGTTATAGCCCTGTAAATAAAGAAAATTTGGAAAAAACGGCAAAAAAATATGGCTGCAATATTTATCTGTACGTTATGGATATGAGTATTTATCAGGACTTCCATATCAAAGTAGCCAGATTCTCTCGGGTAACCTACATCCGTATTGTTATGCCATGGATTCTGCGTCGATACACGGATCGGTATTTGTATCTTGATGCTGATATGATTTGCGTCAAGAGTTTAAAATTTTTCTTGGATATTGATTTGAAAGGCAAGGCAATTGGTGCACTGACATATCCAACTCCAGAGCGGGTGTCCTTCCTGAAAATGAAACAAGACGTTTACTTTTCGGATGGCCTTATGTGGATTGATGTGAACGAATGGATTAAGGAAAAAATTACAGAAAAAGTCTTCAGCTATCAGGGCGCAGACCCCCGTCGTTTTAAAGGACAAACTCAAGACTTGCTAAACCTTGTTATTGATGGCAATATGACACCAATTCCTAATTTGTTCCATCACAGAGATAAAAACTTTAGCGTTGATGGTATTCTTATACATTATTCTGGCAGAGATAAGCCGTGGGAAATTGTTCTTGATGAGGATGATGAACAGTGGCGGCATTATCTTGATATTTCTTTTTGGGAAAGTATGCCAAATCCGATGCCTCCTAAAGAGCCCTCTTATTATCACAGCTTTAAAAAATTAGCACAAGTTTATGGCAAAAAAGGTGAAACCTTAAAAGAATTGGAATGCTATTTTTGGTATGCCATATTGAAAATCCAAAACAAATTATGAAATAAGGATATAGTACTTGCCTGGGTTGCTAGATAGACTATGAAAGGAGGCTATAGCCTATGACAAAATGGATTGCAGCAGCGGTGCAGATGGATTCTCAGGACAACCTGGAACAGAATCTGGAAGCGGCTGCCTATTACGTAAAAGAAGCGGCCCAGCGGGGAGCCCAGCTGGTGGTGTTCCCGGAGTGCATGAATTACCTGGGCCGGGGGATTGCGGACCATGCGGAAAGCCTGCCGGGCGGCCGGACCTATCAGGTGATGGCCCAGCTGGCCAAGGATTACGGCCTGTGGCTGGAAGCCGGCAGCATCTATGAAACCAACGATCAGGACCCCAAGCGGCCCTATAATACCACTTATCTGCTGAGCCCGGAGGGGCAGCTGCTGGCCAAATACCGGAAGCTCCATCCCTTTGACGTGGTGCTGTCCAGCGGGGTGACCAGCCGGGAATCTGACCGGGTATGTCCCGGGGACCAGGTGGTGACGGCGGAAGCCGGAGAGCTGGGGAAACTGGGTCTGGCCATCTGCTACGATATCCGCTTTGGGGAACAGTTCCGGCTGATGGCGTTAGAAGGGGCCAAGGTGCTGACCATTCCCGCCAACTTTACGGTGAATACCGGGAAGGACCACTGGGAAGTGCTGCTTCGGGCTCGGGCCATTGAAAATGAATGTTACGTGATTGCCCCGGACCAGATTGGGAAGAAACCCAAATTCCAGGCCTATGGCAATTCCCTGATCATTGACCCCTGGGGCCAGGTGATTGCCCGGGCATCCAATAGACCGGGGATAATCCTGGCAGAAATCGACCTGGACTATGTGAAGCAGGTTCGGGAAGAAACCTTTACCCTGGCCAATCGCCGGCCGGATGTGTATTCCCTGAAAAGGACTAAATAGCTGTTAGAAGACGGATTTTTGACCAAAGAGTCCGTAGCAAACCCTTGGGACCGTGGGCATTCCACGGTCCTTTTGTGGTATAATAGAATGTATTGTGTTACTGAAATAGAGGGGGGAAATAGCATGAAGATTGCCATTGCCGGAACAGGCTACGTGGGAATTTCCAACGGGCTGCTTTTGGCACAGCATAACCACGTTGTGGCACTGGATATTGTGCCCGCCAAGGTGGAAATGCTGAATCGGGGAGAATCGCCTATTGAGGACCAGGATATCTCCCGTTTCTTGCAAAATAAAGCATTGGATTTTCGGGCCACTGTGGATCCCCAGGAGGCCTACGGGGAGGCGGACTATGTCATCATTGCTACGCCCACCAATTATGATCCCCAAAAGAACTTCTTTGACACGTCCTCGGTGGAAAGCGTGATTGAACAGGTGCTTTCCATTGCCCCTGAAGCCTATATGGTCATCAAATCCACGGTGCCGGTGGGCTATACGGAGGCTATGCGGACCCAGTACGGGACGGACCATATCCTGTTTTCTCCGGAATTTCTCCGGGAAGGGAAGGCCCTGCATGACAACCTGTACCCCTCCCGCATCGTGGTGGGCAGCGATACGCCGGCAGGCCATCGGTTTGCCCAGCTGCTGGAAGAAGGGGCTGCCCAAAAGGACGTGCCCGTGCTGTTTACGGGCTCTACGGAAGCGGAAGCCATCAAGCTGTTTGCCAATACGTATCTGGCGCTCCGGGTGGCCTATTTCAACGAATTGGATTCCTATGCGCAGGTCCGGGGCCTGAACACCCGGCAGATTATCGACGGGGTTTGCCTGGATCCCCGGATTGGTGACTTCTACAACAATCCCTCCTTTGGCTACGGGGGCTACTGCCTGCCCAAGGATACCAAGCAGCTTTTGGCCAACTACCAGGACGTGCCCCAAAATCTGATTTCCGCCATTGTGGAAGCCAACCGGACCCGGAAGGACTTTATCTCCGATACCATTCTCTCTCGGAAACCGGCGGTGGTAGGGATGTACCGGCTGACCATGAAAACGGACTCGGACAATTTCCGGGCCTCCGCCATCCAGGGCGTCATGAAGCGCATCAAGGCCAAGGGCGTGCCGGTGGTGGTGTACGAACCTACGCTGGAGGCTGACGAATTTTTCCATTCTCGGGTGATTCGGGATTTGGCAGAATTTAAGAAGGTCAGCGACGTGATTGTGGCCAACCGCTGGTCGGAGGAACTGGCGGACGTGAAAGAAAAGGTCTTTACCCGGGACCTGTTTGACCGGGATTAAGAAGGGAGCAGACCATGAGCGAAAAAAAGCCTTTTGATCCAGAGAAAAAAGTCTTGATTACCGGCGCTGCCGGTTTTATCGGTTTCCACCTGGCCAAGCGGCTGCTGTCCCTGGGCGCCCAGGTGGCAGGGCTGGATAACCTGAATCCTTATTACGATGTGCATCTGAAATTGGACCGGCTGCGGGAATTGGACCTGTATCCCTCGTTTTCCTTTACCTGCGGGGACCTGGCCGATGCCGGTGCCGTAAATAGCCTGTTTGACGAATTTAAACCGGATATTGTGGTGAACTTGGCGGCCCAGGCTGGGGTCCGCTACAGCATTGACCATCCCCGGTCCTATATTGACTCCAACATTATCGGCTTCTTCAATATCCTGGAGGCCTGCCGGCATTTTCAGCCGGAGCATCTGCTGTATGCTTCCAGTTCCTCGGTGTATGGCAACCAGCAAAAGACGCCCTTTGCTACCACGGACCCGGTGGACCATCCCATCAGCCTGTATGCGGCCACCAAAAAATCCGATGAGCTGATGGCCTATACCTACAGCCACCTGTACGGCATTCCGGCTACGGGGCTGCGGTTCTTTACGGTGTACGGGCCCTTTGGCCGGCCGGACATGGCCTATTTCAGTTTCACTCGGAAGATTATGGCGGGGGAACCCATCAAGATTTTCAACCAGGGGGATATGTACCGGGACTTCACCTATGTGGACGATATCGTCGCCGGTGTGGAACGGATGCTGTGCAATCCGCCGGTACCCAACGAAACCGGGGACCGGTACAAGCTGTATAATATCGGCAACAACCATCCGGAAAAGCTCATGACCTTTATTGAAACCCTGGAGGACGTGCTGGGGAAAAAGGCCCAGAAGGAATTCCTGCCCATGCAGCCCGGGGATGTGTACCAGACCTATGCAGATGTCAGCGAGCTGGAAAAGGACTTTGGGTTTAAGCCCCAGACCTCTATCCGGGAGGGGCTGAGCCAGTTTGCCCAGTGGTATAAGAAGTACTATCGCTGACGAGGTGGGACGGTCCGCCCTGAGAGGTAGAGATGAACTTCTATCGTCGCCTTGCGGCGACACTTCCTTAGCGGTTCGCGGCTTGCTGCTCAGCTGCGTCCTACGGACTTGCTTTGCAGGCCGCTATCGCATGGGCCTTATTAACCAAACAGCCACTTGCAGAATTTATTGGGCTGTTTGGATGCGGCCGCAACGTTTGAAGGAAGCGTTCCAGACCTATACTGGTCAAGTGACAGAGAAGGGTAGTGCTAATATTTACATACCGTGATTTCATTTCAAAACCCGTTTTGCACATGACTCGTATAGGCCTAAGACAGGCCCCTGAGCGGTTCGCTGCTAGCCAGTCATTTTCGCCTTACAGGCTCAGTTCCTGGGCAGCTATCGCATGGGCCTTATTGACCAAACAGCCACTTGCAGAATTTGTCTGGCTGTTTGGATGCGGCCGCAAAGCGTGTAGGGGCTGGCAGCCTGCAAGGCTGACTGAGGAAGTTTGTTAGGATACGGTTATAAAGAACAATAAAAAAACCTCTGCCAAACGGCAGAGGTTTTTTGTACAGGGAGGTTATTTCCAATAGTCCAGGTTGGAGGTATCCAGGTCGATGTCTTTGGCTTTGAATACGGGTTTCTTGCCTTCCTTCAGCTGACGGCCGTAGTCGTCCATTACTTTCAGGGCGGTGTTGCTCAGGGCCATGATGGAAGGAATGTTTACCAGGCACATGAAGGCCATGGTGATATCAGCAGCAGCCCAGGCGTTGTCCATGGTCATGCCGGCACCTACGAAGATAACCAGAACGGCAATGATGCGGTACAGGGTCATGAAGCTCTTGCCAGGGGTCTTGCTGTGGTTCAGGTAGTTCAGGCAGTTGTCCACGTAGAACAGGTTGCCAATCAGGGTGGTGAAGGCGAACAGTACCATGGCCACGGTGATCAGGATGGGGCCAACAGCGCCAAAGTCCACTTGTACAGCAGCTTGTACATAGGGGGCACCAGCCATTTCCTTGGTGGGAATGACGCCGGAGAACATGCACATGAAAGCGGTAGCGGTGCAGAGTACGGTATCGATGAATACGGACAGCATCTGTACCAGACCTTGCTGGGCAGGGTGAGCTACGTCAGCAGCGGCTGCGGCGTTAGGCGCACTGCCCACACCAGCTTCGTTGGAGTACAGGCCGCGTTTAATGCCGTACATCATGCAGGAACCGCCAATGCCGGCCAGAATCTTTTGGAAGTTGAAGGCATCGGAGAAAATTTCGACGAGAACGGGGGGAATCATATCCAGGTGCATTACGATAACCACCACGGCCAACAGTACATACAGGATGCCCATGAAGGGAACCAGTTTTTCGGTTACGCCGACAATCCGTTTGCCGCCGCCGATAACGCAGTAGCCAACCAGTACAGCCAGGATACCGCCGATGACCCAAGGGGTGGTTACTTTGTCATAGAAGCCGTAGACGGCGAAAGTGGATTGCAGGTTGTAGGAGGCCAACAGGTTAAAGCCGCCGGCATAGGTTACAATCAGGGCTACTGCGAAAGCGCAGCCCAGGCCTCTGCTGTGCAGGGCGGTTTCAATATAATAGGAAGGGCCGCCGTAGCTGTCGCCGTGTTCGTCCCGGCGTTTGTAGACCTGCGCCAGGGTGCTTTCAATGAAGGCAGTGGAACCGCCGATGATGGCAATCAGCCACATCCAGAACACGGCACCAAAGCCACCCAAGCACAGGGCAGTGGAAATCCCGATGATGTTGCCGGTGCCCACCCGGGATGCGGTGGAAACCATCAGTGCCTGGAAAGAAGAAATGGACCCTTCTTTTTCAGGTTTCTCCATGACTACGCGGATGCATTCGGTCAGCCAGCGGCCTTGGATAAAACGAGTGCGGTAAGTGAAATAAATACCGGCTACCAGCAAAACAATGACCAGAATGGGGTAATACAGTACGTCGTCCAGCGTGGTGAGAATTTGAGACATTGTTTGTTCCTCCCTTGTTGTTTTGATACCTGTACATGTAATACAGAATATCATAATGTTTTGTTGTTTGAATTATATACTATCAAGGCGAACAATACAAAGGGTTTTTAACAGATTGTTAAAGATTTATTGAATTAACATGGTAAAGAATACTTTATACAATTTTGGGGAGGAAAAGACGCTGTTTTACATAAATATTTTACCAGGAACCTAAAAAGTTTTTCCAATATAATGAATTATCCCTTTAACGTACCGAAAAAGGCGAAAACGGCCCCTTTCCTTACAAAAAGTTGCTTATTTACACCTTTTGTGCTATGCTATATGAGCGGTTTTTTAAGTAATTACAGATAGTCTGTTTAGCGAGATACATGGATTGTGGCTGACAGCAATGTGAGGAGGATTTTTTTAATGAGCGTTTCCGTAGAAAGAAATGGTAATGAAGCAACGTTAAAAATCAATTTACCGGTAGAAGATGTAGCAAAAGCCTTTGACAAAGCAGTTGCCAAGATCAACAAGCAAGTAACGATCCCTGGCTTCCGTAAAGGCAAAGCTCCCCGCCGTGTGCTGGAACTGCACGTAGGCAAGGATGCCATCAAGGAAGAAGCTTTCGAAATCGTCGCCAATGAACAATATAGAAAAGTATTGGAAGACAACAAGCTGGTTCCTGTGTCCGACCCTGAAATCAAAGATTCCAAATTTGAAGAAGGCGAACCTCTGGACCTGACCCTGGCTATCACCCTGCGTCCGGAACCGGAACTGGGCCAATATAAGGACCTGGATGTTCAAAAGGAAGAAAAAGAAATCACCGAAGCTGACGTGGATAAAGCCGTTGAAGAACTGCAAAACCGCGCTGCCAAAATGGTAGAAGCTCCGGAAGGCAAGAAACTGGAAAAAGGCGACCTGGCTACCATCGACTTCGCTGGCACCATTGACGGCGAACCGTTTGCTGGCGGCGAAGGCAAAGGCTATCCTCTGGAAGTAGGCAGCAACAGCTTCATTCCTGGTTTCGAAGATCAGCTGGTAGGCCTGGGCAAAGGCGATTCCACTGATGTAAACGTTACTTTCCCGGAAGACTACTTCTCCAAAGAACTGGCTGGCAAAGCTGCTGTGTTCAAAGTCAACGTCCAAGACGTAAAGGTGAAGGAAGTTCCCGAAGTTAACGACGAACTGATTGCCAAGAATTCCGACAGCAAGACCGTTGCCGAATTCCGTGAAAAGACCCTGGACCGCATGAAGAAGGCAGAAGCTGACCGTGCCCAGTCCGAATACGAACGGAAACTCATCGAAAAGGCTGTTGAAAACGCCAAATTCGAAGTTCCTGAAGTAATGGTAGAACAACGTGCCAACCAGATGATTGACGAACTGGCCATGAACCTGGAAAGCCACAAAATGAGCCTGCCCATGTACCTGTCCTATCTGGGCAAGGATGTAAAGACCTATCGGGACGAACAAAAACCTGTAGCTCTGGCCAACATCAAAACCGACCTGGTTCTGGATGCCATTGCTCTGGCTGAAGGCCTGAAGATCTCCGATGCAGAAGTACAAAACGAATTGGCTCAGCTGGCTGCTGCCCATGGCGCAACGGTTAAACAAGTTGAGAAAATCGTAAAAGAAAATGGTTCCCTGGCTCTGCTGGTTGCCAACATTGTACGCCGCAAGGCTGCTCGGCTGGTTATCGACAGCGCAAAGAACGCTCCCAAGAAAGAAGAAGCTGCTGCTGAAGAAACGGCTGCTGCTGAAGAAAAATAAAACCGCAGGAGGTGGACGGCATGCCTTATGTACCTATTGTGGTAGAACAGACCAGTCAAGGCGAACGGAGCTATGATATCTATTCCCGGCTGTTAAAGGACCGGATCATTTTCGTCACCGGCGAAATTGAAGATCACATGGCCAACCTGATTATTGCCCAGCTGCTGTTCCTTGAATCCGAAGATCCGGATAAGGATGTCCATCTCTATATCAACAGCCCTGGCGGCAGTGTAAGCGCCGGACTGGCGATTTATGATACCATGCAGTACATTCGCCCGGATGTGTCCACCATTTGTGTGGGTATGGCCGCATCCATGGCGTCTGTTTTGCTGGCTGCCGGAACCAAAGGAAAACGGTTCGCACTGCCCCATTCCCGGGTGATGATTCATCAGCCGCTGGGCGGGGCCCAAGGACAGGCAACGGATATTGCCATCCATGCGCGGGAAATCCTGCGGGTTCGGGAAGAGATGAACAACATTTTGGCACTCCATACGGGAAAGACCCCTGCACAGATCCAAGAGGACACGGAACGGGATCATTTCATGACCAGTATGGAAGCCAAGGAATACGGGTTGGTAGACCAGGTGGTCGAAAATGCGCATTCCATTAGTAAGGGGTAAGACCCATCTTGCCCTGGCTGTTAGGAGGGGTGTCAGATGGCATTTGATGATAAGATGAATCCCCAGGGGCCGGAGTATACCTGTTCGTTCTGCGGCAAAAAGCAGAGCCAGGTGAAAAAGCTCATTGCGGGTCATAACGTGTTTATTTGTGACGAATGCATTGCCTTGTGCAATGAAATGCTGGAGAAGGACCTGAGCAAACCGGTAGCAGAAACGCTGACGGATTTGCCCAAACCCAAGGAAATCAAGGAAATCCTGGACGAATACGTAATCGGACAGGAAGATGCCAAGAGAACCTTGTCCGTAGCGGTGTACAACCACTACAAGCGGATCAATTATGAGCGCGCCCACCATTCGGATGTGGAACTGCAAAAGTCCAACATCTTGATGTTGGGACCCACGGGCAGCGGCAAGACGCTGCTGGCTCAGACTTTGGCCAAAATCCTGCGGGTTCCCTTTGCCATTGCCGACGCTACGTCTTTGACGGAAGCCGGCTATGTAGGGGAGGACGTGGAGAACATTCTGCTGCGCCTGATCCAGAATGCTGATTATGATATCCCTGCTGCAGAACGGGGTATCATTTATATCGATGAAATCGACAAAATTTCCCGGAAATCGGAAAATCCCTCCATTACCCGGGATGTATCCGGTGAAGGTGTACAGCAGGCCCTGCTAAAGATCCTGGAAGGGACCGTGGCCAATGTGCCTCCCCAGGGCGGCCGTAAGCATCCTCATCAGGAATTGATTCAAATCGATACCACCAATATCCTGTTTATCTGCGGTGGGGCCTTTGCGGGCCTGGAGAACGTGATCAACGCCCGTACCGGCAAAAAGAGTATGGGTTTTGGTGCGGATATCGCCACTGCCCAGCAGAAGAAGGATGAAAATGTTTTCCGGAAAGTGCTGCCAGAGGACTTTGTGAAGTACGGCTTGATTCCCGAGTTCGTAGGCCGGCTGCCGGTGGTAGTGACCTTGGACAAGTTGGATGAAAGCGCTTTGGTGCGGATTCTTACCGAACCTAAGAATGCGCTGACCAAGCAGTACGAAAGTTTCCTGGCCATGGACCATGTGGACCTGGAATTCGAGGACAGTGCCTTGAAAGCCATCGCCCATGAAGCCCTGGAACGGAATGCAGGCGCCAGAGGGTTGCGGGCCATTATCGAAAACATCATGAAGAATGTGATGTACGAAGTGCCCAGCCGGGACGATGTGGAAAAATGCATCGTCACCAAAGAAGTGGTCACCGACAAAAAGGAACCCACCCTGGTGCTGAAGGAAAAGAAAAACGACACAAGAAAGAATGCCTAGAGAAAAGGAAAAGGGATATCCCTTTTCCCTTTTTCTCTATACGTAAGGACGGTGAAAACCATGTTGGATGCAACAAGTTTAAGATTACCTTTACTGCCATTGCGGGGGATTATCGTATTCCCTGGAATGATCATCAACCTGGACGTGGGGCGTGAACGCTCCATTAAATCTGTAGAAACCGCCATGAACACCACCAAGCAGATCCTGCTGGTTACCCAGCGCTCTGCTGAAGATGCCGATCCGACGGCCAAGTCCCTGTATACCTTTGGTGTGATTGCGGAAGTGAAGCAGATGCTGAAGCTGCCCAATGGAGCCATGCGTATCCTGGTGGAAGGCCTGGAACGGGTAGAAGTGATTTCCGTAGTAGATGCCGTAGGCATGAATCTGGAAGCCTACGTGGAAAAGCGCCCGGATATTATTGACAACTCCGCTGAAGTGGAAGCCCTGCGCCGGATGATGGAGCAGACCTTCGAACAGTGGGTGGTTGCCACCAAGAAAGTCAATTCCGAAGTGCTGCTGACCTTTAAGGACCAGGAAGATCCGGGCCGGATTGCCGACCTGATTGCCGGGTACCTGACCATTGAAATAGATGAAAAGGAAAAAATCCTGGAAGCCGTGGATGTAAAGACCCGGCTGAAGCTGCTGTACACCGATCTGTGCAAAGAGCTGGAAATCGTGAACCTGGAAAAGGATATTTCTGCCCAGGTCCGGAAACAGATCGAACAAAACCAAAGAGAATATTACCTTCGGGAACAGCTCAAGGCCATCAACAAGGAATTGGATGAAGGCTCCGATAAAGAGTCCGAAGTAGATGAATATAAAGCGAAAATGAGCAAGCTGAAGCTTCCCAAGGACGTGAAGCAGAAGCTGGAAAAGGAACTGGACCGGCTGTACAAGATGCCGCCCATGATGGCCGAAAGTGCCGTCATCCGCAACTATCTGGACACGGTGCTGTCCCTTCCCTGGGGCAAGACTACCCGGGAAAACTATGACCTGAAAAAGGCTGCGGAAGTCCTGGATAAGGACCACTATGGTTTGAAGAAGGTAAAGGAACGTATCCTGGATTACCTGGCAGTACGGGCCATTACCAAAACCAACAAGGGACCTATCATTTGTCTGGTAGGACCTCCCGGCGTAGGCAAGACCAGCTTGGCCGAATCCATTGCCCGGGCTGTACACCGGAAATTCACCCGGATTTCCCTGGGCGGTATTCGGGATGAAGCCGAAATCCGCGGCCATCGCCGCACCTATATTGGCGCCATGCCCGGCCGTCTCATCAACGGCATGATTGACTGCGGCGCCGACAACCCGGTATTCCTGCTGGATGAAGTGGACAAACTGGGGGCTGACTTCCGGGGTGACCCGGCTTCCGCCCTGCTGGAAGTGCTGGATCCGGAACAGAACAGCCATTTCAGCGACCACTACATCGAGTTCCCCTATGATATGTCCAACGTATTCTGGATTGTAACCGCCAATACGGTGGAAACCATTCCGGCGCCTCTGCTGGACCGGTTGGAAGTCATCGAACTCAGCAGCTATACCGACGATGAAAAATTGAAGATTGCCCAGCTGCACCTGCTGCCCAAAGAACGGAAGGCCAACGGCCTGACCGGCAAGAACCTGACCCTGAGTGCTGCCACCATCCAGCACATTATCCGGGATTACACCCGGGAGGCCGGCGTCCGGAATCTGGAGCGGAAAATCGCTACGGTATGCCGGAAGGCAGACCGGAAGATTGTGGAAGAGAAAGTGGAGAAGGTTTCCGTAACCCCGTCCAACCTGAAAGACTTCCTGGGACCCATTATTTTCCTGGAAAGCGATATGCGGGCCAGATCCGAAGTGGGCGTCTGCACCGGCCTTGCCTGGACCAGCGTAGGCGGCGAACTGCTGAAGATAGAAGTGGTGGTCTGCGAGGGCAAGGGCAAACTGGTGCTCACCGGTCAATTGGGAGATGTGATGAAGGAATCTGCCCAGGCAGCCTTCACCTATATCCGTTCCCGGGCCAAAGAACTGGGTCTGGAGCCGGACTTCAATGAAAAGGTGGACATCCACATCCACGTACCTGAAGGTGCCATTCCCAAGGATGGTCCTTCCGCCGGTATTACCATGGCTACGGCTATGGAATCGGCACTGACGAAACGGAAAGTAAAGGCCGACCTGGCCATGACAGGTGAAATCACCATTACAGGACATGTTCTGCCCATCGGCGGACTGAAAGAAAAAGTGCTGGCTGCCCATCGGTATCGGGTGAAGACGGTGCTGATTCCCAAACAGAACGTACAGGATCTGGAAGAAATTCCGGAAAATGTCCGGGCTGATATGGAATTCATTCCTGTAGAGCATATGGATCAGGTGACCAAACTGGCTTTGGAGGAATAACATGACAACAACCCAGTGGGATATCATCGGAGCGGACTATGTAGCTTCCGCCGTCAAAGCCACCCAGTATCCCCAGGATACCATTGATGAGGTGGCATTTATCGGGCGGAGCAATGTGGGCAAATCCTCATTGCTGAACTCCTTGGCCCGGCGTAAGGGCCTGGCCCGGGTCAGCAGTTCTCCCGGCAAAACCCAAACCATCAACTTCTACTCCTTCCAGGCCAAGCGCCAGGTGGAGGAAGAGGTGCAGCGCCACACCCTGTACGCGGTGGACCTGCCCGGCTACGGGTTTGCCCGGACGTCTAAGGGAAACAAAAACGAATGGTCTGCCTTCATCTGCAAGTACATGGAAAACTCCCAGTTCCTGAAACTGGTTTGTGTACTCATGGACATTCGCCATGCTCCCATGGAAAGCGATATTGACTGCTACCAATGGCTGCTGAATCTGGGGCTGCCCCTGATGGTCATCCTGACCAAGGCGGACAAGCTGTCCAAGAACGCAGTGGCCAGCCAGAAAGCCCTGTACCAGAAAACCTTTGGCCTCAGGGACGACCAGATTATCACCTACAGCTCATCTTCCCATGTAACCCGGAAGGATTTGATCAACCGGATTATGGATCAGCTGGTAGAAAACTAAAAGAGAAGGATTGGAACGGCTTAGCCGGGCCAATCCTTTTCTTTTTGGGGAAACCGGAACAAACCCCAGGACTATGGTATAATGAGGCAGCAGCCGTCCTGGAAGATTGGCTTCCAGGACACTGTCGTTATAAGGAGGCTATACCATGAATCCAAAATTGACGGCCAAAGGAACGGCCATAGAAGAATTGATAAAGACCCTGCACGGGGCAGAAGTAAACGGTGCCAACGCCTATTATGTGCTGGCGGCCCAGGCTAAAAGCTATGGCCTGGAGGACCTGGCAGAGGCTATGCTGGCCAACGCCGCTGAAGATGCCTTCCACGGAGGCAAATACGGGGCGTTGCTGAACCCGGGCGCAGAAGGAGAAGCTGCCCTGTGGAAACGGGCCGTAGGCTTTTACCAGGCAGAAGCCGGGGCCCGGACAAAGCTGCTGGAACTGGCCCAGCAGGTACGGGACGCGGGCCTGCCGGAAATTGCTGACGAAATTGCCGCCACCATCCCGGAAGAAGACGAACACGCCCGGCGGCTGGCCAAGGTATTTGAAGCCCACGGCATCAGCTATAAATAAGCGTTACAGTGGTACGAAAATGACTTGCAGAACCTACGGGGTTTGCAGGTCATTTTTGCTTTGGGGCAACGGCAGGTGGAGGTATGCGCTGGGCGTATACCGGGGTTCGGGATTGGCATTGTACAGCGGGGCCGCAGCCTTCTACAATAAAGGGGAACAAAGTGTTTGGGCAGCGGCTGCAGTTTGGGGCGCTGCTTTTCTGGGAAAGGAGAAACAACATGGAATATGTTAAGTTAAACGATGGAAATCAAATCCCCGCAGTGGGTTTTGGGGTGTTCCTGATCCCCAATGATGGCTCCACCTATAAGGCGGTTTTGGAAGCCCTGAAGGCAGGCTATAGCCATATTGATACGGCAGCGGCCTACTTCAACGAAGCTGAAGTGGGGAAGGCAGTGAAGGACAGCGGCATTCCCCGGGAGGAAATTTTTATCACCAGCAAATTGTGGCTGCAGGACTACGGGTTTGCGGCTGCTACCAAGGGTTTGGATACTTCCTTGCAGAACCTGGACACGGACTATGTGGACCTGTACCTGCTGCACCAGCCTTATGGGGACGTACCTGGAGCCTGGAAAGCCCTGGAAGCGGCCCAAAAGGCCGGCAAGGTAAAGTCCATTGGGGTCAGCAACATGACGCCTAAAATCTGGAATTCCTTTGTGCCCCAATTTGACTCCCTGCCGGCGGTGAACCAGGTGGAGTGCAATCCCTTCTTCCAGCAGAAGGAACTGCGGGCGCTTTTGGCCCCTCAAAATGTAAAAATTGAAGCTTATAAGCCCCTGGGTCATGGGGACACAACTCTGCTGCAGCAGCCGCTGCTCAAGGCCCTGGCCAAGAAGTATGGCAAGAATGTGGGACAGGTAATCCTGCGCTTTGAGGTGCAGGACGGACTGATTGTCCTGCCCAAATCCACCAACCCGGGGCGGATTGCCGGGAACCTGGCTATTTTTGATTTTGCCCTGACGGCAGAAGAAATGGAACAGATCCGTGCCCTGGATACGGGCAAGGGCAGCCATGACCCGGAAACGCCGGGGATGGGAGAACTGCTGCTGAAAAACTACCGGGTCCACGACTAAGAAAATAAATTACTTTTTGTACACTGCAAGTTTCCTCTGGGACTTGCAGTGTATTTTTTAGGCTCATCACGGAAAATTGGGGGATACGAAATCTAAGACAGAATTTAAAA
>ERZ791932.11-NODE-11-length-139738-cov-18.931681_pt1 | contig 139738 bp, 125 predicted proteins | sample MGYA00510126_ERZ791932 | MGnify/ENA primary metagenome ERZ791932 (study PRJEB30046, sample SAMN00993244) | human gut metagenome | study: EMG produced TPA metagenomics assembly of the A metagenome-wide association study of gut microbiota in type 2... | reverse complement strand
ACTTTCAGCAGTAAACAATCTTAAGGATTCAGAGGATGAAGAGCTTCATCTTCTTTTGGTTGATAACCACATTCCAGCAGGTGCAAAGCTCTACTAAAAACGAGATGTACCTTATTGGTGGAAATTTGTAAAATTACAAAAATACGCCAATTTTACGCCAAACAATGCAGAGAATGAGCAGATTTGATGCTTATGGAAGTGGCGATATGATATAATAACATCACTGGTAGAAGTACTGGTGAGGCTTTTTGTTGAATGCATAATAAAAGGTGCTTTTTCGTAATCAGAAAAGAAGGTATAATATGAATCCGCAAATGTCATTTAATTTAATAAAGTAGGGTTAACAGATAGACAATATGAAGGAAAGCAAATAATACAGCAAATGATAGTGCTTCTAGTGGAAATGCAGGTGGTAAGCCTGTAAGGAATCCTGAAAGGGAAAAGCCTCAGTGGGAAGATACTATTACAAATCGAATGCTTCACTGGTCATATATACTTGAGCAGAAGGAAGAGCTTTAGATGGCACTTGCTGCAGGAATTCCTAGAGCAACGATACTGACTTACTTTTATCCTGAGGTTACTGTGGAGAAGATGAGTTCGTATCGGCAAAAACAATAAAAAAGAAATTACATAGATACAAGAGCTGTGGTATACTGTGTCTATGTGAATTTATAATAGTCTTAGGACAATGTATTGGAGGTAATGCAATGGAATTTGAACTGCTTGCAGATAGTATTAAGCAAATAAATGATAAAGCAAGTTCAGCAGCAAAAAGTGCTGTAAATCAGCTCATGACATTGCGTAATTGGGCGATTGGTTACTATATAGTTGAATATGAACAAGATGGCAGTGACAGAGCAGAATATGGTTCTCATCTTTTGAAAAATTTGGAAAAACAGATTGATCAAAAAGGAATGAATTATACGCTTTTTAAGGCTTGTAGACAGTTTTATAAAGTATATCCTCAAATTGGTTCGACAGTGTCGAGCGAATTTAAATTACCGGATTTTGGAAAAAGTTCGACAGTGTCGAACGAATTTGTCACAGATCCAGATGTTTTAGTTAATAACTTGTCTTTTTCACATATTCGAGAAATTATGGTTTTAAATGATGCGTTTGAACGATTTTTTTACGAAACAGAGTGTATGAAATGCAACTGGAATGTAAGAGAACTACGCAGACAGATAAAAACTAACCTTTATGTAAGAGCCGGCATAAGTAAAAAACCAGAGCTTTTATTGAAAAAATCTGTTGATAACGCAAATGGAACAATGCTATCAATAAAAGACCCATTCACATTTGAATTTTTGGGACTTGATGCAAGGGATGCTGTGTCAGAATCTGATTTAGAACAGGCTCTTATGGATCATTTGCAGGAGTTTATGTTAGAACTTGGAGAGGGATTCTGTTTTGAGGCAAGACAAAAGCGGATTATAATAGATGATAAATATTATTTTATTGATCTTGTTTTTTATAATCGTCTTTTACATTGCAATGTTATTATTGAACTTAAGAATGATGAGTTCAAACATGAGGATTTGGGACAGCTTAATGCTTATGTAGGATATTATAAGAAAAATGAGATGGCAGAAGGAGATAATCCGCCAGTAGGAATACTACTTTGTACAGATAAAGGCTCACAGATGGTAGAATATGCATTATCTGGAATGGATAACAAATTATTTGTTTCAACTTATATGTTGCATTTGCCTGATAAGAAGAAACTCGAAGAATTTATGTTAAAAGAGATAGAAGAAATGGGAATGTAAAGTTGAGCACTTTAGCCAATAAAGTTAAGGTAATGAAAGTAAATGAGTATGGTGTAGTAGAAACTCGATATACGTTGAAATCTGTTTTTAAGTATAACATGATTGTATGAAAGAGTAAATATCTACTGTGCGAGAGTAAATTCCATCACCTCATGGGCATGCGGAATTTAGAAATTCATTTTAGGAAGAATATATGAGGTGAATTATTTTATTTATTTTTTTAAGGAATAGTGATACAATAACAAAAAGGGCGGATAATGGATAACTAAGAACAGTCTAAAGATAGCAAGTTACAAAAATTAGGAGGAGTCTATGTCTGTTCCATTTTAATGGTTAAGATAACTACATAAGACGCTAGGAAGTAAGGGAAAATATTATGGGAAATAATTTATTTACTGTATTAACAACATTGTTATCCATATTAATAGCTATAGTAACATGTATAAGTGCTATATATATAGCATATAAGCAGAGAAAAATCGGAAAGCAAGCACATTTAAACAATTTATCAGTTGAGTTTGTTACAGATTTTATAGGACCATTTGATGATTGTAGAAAACAAATGGATGCAATTTATGATGCATTGAATGGAATTAAAGATTCAAAAGAAAGGGTAAGCTTTGTAGGTAATTTATTAGGCAAATATAGCCTAAATACAGTTTTTTTGTTTTGGGAACAACATAAAGGAGATGTGGAAGATGCATTAAGAAGAAGCGAATCAAAGGAGGATACTAAGCATAAATACCTGAACATAGTAACATTTGTAAATGAGAGTAGAAAGTTCAAATCCGATATAAATAATATGCAAAAAGTTATGTCTTTGTTTTTGGAAAACAAAGATATAGGGGAATATCTAAAAAAACATGATTTTTCGTCTGAAGATATAAAAGCGACTAGTGAAGCATTATTTAGGAAAATGGAAGAGGTCATAGCAGAGTTACCTGAAGAATTAGAAATACAGAAGAAATTAAGTGAGATAAGAAGATAAAATAAATGCTTAAAGAACAAGAATATTACACAATTTTAAATACATATTTTATAGAGAAAAATGAACTTTTATTTGAGAAGGCAAGAGAAAAATGTAAAAATATGTGTTTTTCATATAATGATGAGCAACTTAATAAAATTTTGAATATAACTAATGAAATTGAGAGAAAATATGAATTTAATATGCAAAATATGTGTAAAAATAACTATCAATTATTAACATTATTTCAAATTGAGATTATGGGTTCGGTTAGTATAGTACATAGAAAAAAGGCACTAGAATTTTTGATTGCATGTTGTTTGGCCGATAAAATTTTGGATTCGCGTAGATTTAAACAGCGAGAAAAAATTTCTGTTATGAAATTGTTGACATTAAATTATAAAAAGGATGAATTAAAGAGAGAATTTAATATATTGGCGAACTTTATAAATGATATTATAGAATTTTTATCATTTTATGGAGATAAGAATAAAAAAGGTTATTTACAAGAATTAATCGAAGCTGCTTTTAAATCAGAGATTTATATGTCATCTTTTGAAATTAATGAGAATGAGAGATTTTTACAAAAAGATAATTATTTATTAATTGATAAATCAGTTGCATTTGAGAAATCAGCGTTACTTCTATCGCTAAATGAGAAATACTTAGATAGAGAAGTTAAACTGGCAGATGTTATAGGAAAAATTATGTGGTTATCAGATGATTTATGTGATTTGTTTCAGGATTTAAGTGCAAAAAGAAAAAATTCATTACTTTATATTAATATGCCAGAGAAAAAATTAAAATTTGATGAACGAGTCAAGTTATTTTATTCAAATTTACCTAATATAATAGCAGACCTTGAAAGTTACATGAGTGAGCTTGAAAATTTATGTTCTACAGATTTATATTATTTTGTAATAAACATTATAGAAAAATGGTTTTCTGATATCAAAGTAATGATATAATAATTTGCTTAATAATAAGGTGGATTATTTTGTAAATATATAGTATAATACACTCGTAACAGATGATATCGGTATACACATGGAGGTATTGTATGAAAGAAGAAAAAATATATTCAGAGAAATTAGGAAAAGAAATTTCTATTTCGAAAATTTTAGATGAAAATGAATGCCATGTTATTATGGATGATGTAGAGGGATCTATGGTGGGATGGACTCACAATGGTTGGAATAATGATAATGGTGGAGCAAGTTCTTGGTAAAAAAGTTTAGTAAAATTATGACGGTCAGAAAATTAATTTTCTGACCGTTGTGTATTATAGGAGAAAAAGTGATGAATGATATATATGTTGCAATATGCTATAATTGCAATGAAAATTGTAGTTTCTGTCCTTGTTCAAAAAAAGAAAAAAATGAAAAAAGATGTATTGATAAGAATAGAATGTTTCAAATTATAGATGAGATAAAAGAAGAAAAAAGCTCTATTACGATATCAGGAGGAGAACCAACCTTACATCCAGATATTGCAGAAATAATTAAATATGCACAAGATGTTGGTGTATATGTAACATTACTTAGTAATGGAGAAAATTTTGCTAATAAAGTATTTTTTAAAATGTTTGCTAGGGAAGTGGATGCAAGAAAACTGAGAGTTATAACAACATTACATAGTCATATTGCGGATGAGCATGAAAAGATAAACCGAGTTAGCGGTAGCCTACAAAGAAGTATACATGGACTAAAGGAGTTACATAATATAGGTACTAAAATAGAAATTAAACACTGTATCACAAAAGATAACGTTAAAGGATTGCTTCAGTTTTATCAATACTATGATAGGATTTTTCCAGAGGATGTAAATATTCAATTATGTGGAATTGATTATATGGGGGTAAATAAGGAAAATTTGTATGAAGAATTTCTAGCTGTAGAGGATATTAAAGATAATTTAGAAAGACTATTTGATCATTACATAGAAAATAGGAAAAATGGAAGCACTAGAAAATTGTATGCAATTAATATACCTTTGTGTTCGTGTGATCCATATTATTGGAAGTTTATGTCATTAAAAAAGGGCCAATTGTATAAAGGGTATTTTGATCCATATAATAGTGAAATTGTAAATGCATATAAGAATGTTGATATTAGTAAGGAGTATTGTAAAAAATGTAAAGTACGTCATATATGCAATGGTACATATATGACAGCATTTGATTTTTTTGGAGAAAAACTTATTAAACCTTATTGCTAGGAGTGAAAGATGAATAAGCAAGTATTATGGGATGATAAGCAGTATGATAATATATGCTTATCGGTTTATACAGAATTTTTTGTGGATAAAAATGACAATATATTATTTTACCGAAGAGATATAGAGAATAAATTGATTATAAGAGGGGTGGGAAAAATTTTTCGCGATTTGTTAACTGACAAATTGAGCAAACCAATAAATGTTTATGTATTTATCAATATTGTGCAAAATATTTTAGGCAAAGAAGCAGTTCGAATTGTTAATATATTATTAGAACAGGAGTTTTTAGAAATATGCAGATAGAAACTATATTACCATTTGATATTAGTAATAAATATAGGTTTGTGGAGAGTTTGGTATATAAAAGTATGGAGAAGGCTGTTATATTTGAGAAAAATGGTCATCTATTAATTACTAGCAAAAAAAATGTTGAAGAACTGCAAGCAGGAAAGATACCACATAATATCGAAGATATTTTAAAAAGCAGAAGGTTTATAATAGATAAAGATGAAAAAGAAAAAAGTTATAATGTTAATATTAAACCAGAATTTTTTATGATAGATATGACTAATAAATGTAATATGAGATGTGAATATTGCTTAAGAAATACGGAATATGATCAAGATAGCATAAGTTATACGAAATTAGATGATATTATATCTTTTATTAAAAGTTATTGTAAGGAAAATGGTATAAAGAATATTAGTGTTCAAGCATGGGGAGGTGAACCTCTACTTGAGAAAGACAAAATATTATATATGGTAAATAAATTAAAAATGAAAAATACAAAGGTGCATTTTTCTATTGAAACTAATGCAACTTTATTAACAAATAATAATATATTGTCGATGTATGAAAGTCATGTTGGTCTTGGAATTAGTATAGATGGGGGAATGAATATACATAACAAACAAAGAAAATTTATCTCTGGAAAAGATACATATGATATTGTTATTAATAATATGCAGGAGACAAAAAATATTTATAACAATAGGATTGGAACAATTACCACAATAACACGAGAAAGTGCTAAAAAAATTGAGAGCGTAATAGATAATATCGTGATTGACTTGGGCATAAATAATATAAAAATGAATTTTGTACACTTAAGTAATTATAGAAATTGTAATGATATTTGTTTGGCACCTAAGGAAATAGCTGAAACAGAATTAAGAATATTTAGAAAAATTATAGAGTTACAAGAAATGGGATATAGCGTAATTGAGCAAAATATGATGGCAAAATTAAAAAATATTTTATTCAGAAAGTATACAGATGTTTGTTTATCATGTGGATGCTGTGGCGGGAGAAAAATGATTGTATTTGATATGCATGGAAATATTTTTCCGTGTGAATTAACAGATCAACCAGAATATGCAATTGGTAATATATATAATGGAATACCACTGATCTCTCAAATTGAAAATTCAATTAAGGGGAAAAATAGTTTTTTTGATAAGAAAGAAAATACAGAATGCATCGATTGCTATTGGAAAATATTTTGTAAAGGTGGTTGTACTGTGAGAGTAATGTCGAATAAAAATAATAAGGACGTTGATATTACTGAATGTGAAATTAATAAAATTTTGTATCCTGAATTAATAAAACTTATTATAGATAAACCAGAAATTGTTAATAAAATGTTAGGTTGGGATGGCTTATATGGAGTGTAAAAAATCGGATAAAATAATAGATATGGAATGTAAACCAGAGGAAGTATATAAACTATTTAAAAAAAAATCATTGTGGAAAAAAGATTTAATCCAGGAAAAGACAGGTTATTGTTGGTTAATAGCAGTTTTAAACTGTATATCAGTGTATATGAAGAAAAAGAATAGGGATGCAAATTATACATTTTCTGTTCGTAATTTAATAATTTATGATAAATTAGAAAAAGCAAATTTTTTTTTGGAACAGGTATATGAAACTAGAAATGAACCTATTAATAGTAGGAGTGTGATATATGTTCTAGCTAATGCAATGACGGATAAAGGTAATTGGAGGATGGCTGTTAATCTAATTGAAAAATATGGTTTACTTCCTGTGGATGATGTAGATAAATGCCAAATTATGAGGACAGCGAATCTAAATGCTATAGTTTCGTATCTATTAAAAAGTTATGCATATGTAATTAGGGAAAAATATAAAGAAATGACTTATGCAGAGTTTAATACATTAAAAGAAGAAGTAATAAGTGAAGTTCGAAATATTATATTTTCATATTGGGGAGAACCTATAAATTCAGTAACATTGTATGATGGGATTGGAAACAGAATATATTTGACCCAATTAGAATTTTATTATAAATATGTATGTTTTCCATTTGATGAATATATTTGTATTATGTCTAATGGAGTGGAAAGTAAAATGTATTTACATGAAATTGCGTTAGATCAAAATGTTTATAATGCTCCGAAACAACAGCTATTAAAAGTTGGTGACAAGATATTTCTTAATGCCATAAATACTCAGGTTGAAAACGGAGATGTTTGTTGGATAGGAATAGATGCAGGTAAATTTTTGTTTAAGGATTACGGAATATATGATGATGGGCCGTTTGGTATTATTGAAGAAAATATACTTCATTCCAATGATATAAAAAAAATATTATATGATTATAAAATAGCATCACCATCACATGCTGTTACATTATTCGATATAAGTAGTAGTCAAAATGGAATATGGTGGAGAGTTCAAAATAATATAATAAATGAATATACAAACAATGCTAATTTCTATATGTCTGAAAGCTGGATAATGAAGTATGTATTTATAGCTGCTGTTAAAAAGAAATATTTGCAACTTGATTATGAGAATATGATGATAAAACAAACTATGCCGTGGGATTATTTTAAAATTAGTTGAAATATAGATGATATAAATTGCTGATCTAAATATAAGGATAATGATTCTACGAAAAGTATGTCCTTATTTGATAGTAATACATATGGTCTTAATATATATTGGAAATCGAGAGGTTACAAACCTAAGTAAATGGTACGGATGAACACTCTTGGGAAGAGCCATTGATTATGAAAACAGTTATAGATGATTTTTCTACATCATTGATTTGATAATGAAAATGAAATATTGATTCGAAGACTAAAACGCTAATTGATTCATTGTACTGGATGGAGATTGAGAAAAGCAAGCTGTTATGATATAAATTATGAATATCGGAACAAATTATATATACTAATGTTACACCATATGTAAAGAAATAATATTAAGGTCTTCTATGATAAAAACATTGCATCATGGAGGCCCTTTTATTATGGTAAACAAAAAAGTTTACAAACAAGGATCGATGATAAAAGGAAAGAGAAATATATTGTAAGGTATGTCTTCAAAAGCGGCAGGAACTGATATAGCCAATGATTGAAGAATTATATCGCCTGATTATGGAATGACGTAAAAGCTTTTGGAGATTATTTTGCATAAGTTATGATGAATGTATTTAATTTAATATACAAAAGTGGTATCATTAATTTGGTACTAAAGTTTTATTGAACATAAGAAGGGGAAGTATATGAATATTAAAGATGATGAATATATTAATAGCTTTGATATTAAAAATGTAGAGGATATTGATCAGGTTATAGATTTCATGAAAGGCAAGAAATCTTTAGCAACATGGAAAGAAGCAATAAAGAAAATTAGTGAGATAGATTCATATATTGATACTATAGCAAAAGATCGCAGACCACATATACCTAAAGGTGTTGTTTGGGGAACAATTTTAGAACAGTATTTGTCAAAAATTGAAAAGTGCTATGAACTCATTCAAAAAAACTGTAATTATGCAGGTAATAGAACAGAATTAATTGAGCTATCTAATACTATTGCACAAAGTAAATATTGGGCTTATTGTATATACGAAGAAGAGAAAAAACTTAACATTAAACTTAAGAATAAAATTAAAAATGAAAATAAAAAGGAAAATAATAATAATTTATATATTGCTTTAGCTGAATTTTGGAGTGCCTACAACAGTGATTTTGATGATTACAGGAGGGCTATAGATATGCTTTGCAAAAACTATCCTGGAAATTATCAAGATATGGAAGAGGATGAAAGAAATAAAATTGAGAATGCTTTTTTGGATAATGTAATATATTGTGGCGATAAAGGAGACCGTGGTTATTGTTATCAGGGAATTAATGCTATGCGAACCAATATGAAGTGCCTTGATGATAAATTGCTTGAGAATATAATTTTACGTTATAAAGGTGATGATATTGCGCGTTTTAGTCAATATCGGCATCAGATATTGACGATGATAGATTGCATTGGTGAAGAAACACTCAAGAAAAAGCTGATAGATAATATTTTGTATAGTGCTGTGGTATTAAACATTATATTAACTATACTTACTGCTGAGGGATGTGATTTGTATTATAATTCATGGACTCTTGACCGCATTGGCAGCCATAATAGTAGTGAAACAGGCCATGAGATTCTTATACAACATGAAAATGATTGGGAGATACGTACAAAAACAGGGCGGGGCTATAAAATAAAGATTGATAGTAGCAATAAGAAATTATTAATAGGTGTATCAAATGGTGAAATTGAGGAAGAAAAGCAAATTCCATTTGAAGTACAGGAATTTGAATGGAGACTGAATGACTTTATAGATAATAATAAATTTAGAAATGAAATCAAGGAAGCTCTGTTGGACAAAAAGTTTGATAATAGAGAAAATCTAATGTTCTCATATTTATATCTAAATGGATATAGGGGAATAAGGTTGTGCCGTTTTTCATTTGATCATAAATTCATTTATGATCCTGATAAGAGGGAGATTTGTGAGGACAATAATAAGTATTTTGATACAGAAGGATTTTATGACAGAAAGATAAAGAGTGTATCGTGTATTGTTGGAAAAAATGGAGCTGGTAAGACAAGTATTATAGAGTTTTTAGGTAATACATTTTCTAAAATTGTATCATTATACGACAATAATAAAGGAATAGACTATGCACAAATTGTCGAGAAATTAAAGTTGGATAAAGGTATAGAGTTTTTAGTTATTTTCAAATATGGTGATAAGTATTATAGGGTATCTAATATAGATAAAATATATGATTCGTCTAAAAAAACTAAAGAATATAAAAGAAGCCTTTTATTACAAAATGGACAAAAAAATAAAGTATACTTTTGGTCCAATAAATTAGAATTAAAAGAAATATTTCCTGTTATGCATAATTTACCAGTTGAGAATAATGAGGATGATAAAGACAGAAGTAATCATAGAGATACAAAAGAGGACGATGTCATAGCGCAAATAGAGTATACAAGAATTAATGATGTGCGTGAAGCACAGTATTTACATTCGGTAAGTAAAACAGATGAAAATAAATCATTAAATATGTTATTGATATACCAGTTTATGTATATAAAGTTTTTATTCGAAAATAGTAAAGGTATAACGGAGTTAAAACAGTTAGAGTGGGAACATGTGAATTTGTATGAAGCTTTGATTGATAAGAAAAAATATGAAGAAATAGAAGCTGCTATAAGTAAAAAGTTTAATAGCCCTCAGGATTATACACTATTTTATGACATAAATGTTTCATGGTTTAAGATGTCATCTGGGCAGGAAGCTAAATTTACATTTGAAGCTAAGCTTTATTGGGCATTGATAGGGGGAAAGAGATTTAGGGAATATTATAGCGATATTTTGGAAAAGAATAGTGAACAAATAGATTTGAGTAGATGTATAAGAGAAGATGATTCGGCTATTATCTATATAGATGAGGGCGATTTATATTATCATCCGGAGTGGCAGAGACAATTTATGAAATCTATCCTTGAAATAGTAAAGTTGAGGAAAGAAGAATGTTCACTTCAGCTGATCATCACTTCAAATTCTCCATATATATTATCTGATTTCTTTCATCAGGATGTTTTATATATTATGCCAAATGATGAGGAATTTAATATAGCTGAAACATTTGGACAAAATATACATACTCTACTAAAAAGTCCATTTTTTATGAAATCAACTATTGGATGTGTTGCTTATAGTAAGATAAGTGGTGTTATGGAAGCTTTAAGCGATGAAGGAAATCGTGCATCAGAAAATAATGAGTTACCGGAAAATATCATGGAAGTTTTATATAATAAAAGAGATGATAATCTAAGTAAAACAGAATTGTATAACATTTTAAAATCATTTGTTAATAATATTGGTGAAGAAATTTATAAAATAGAATTAGAGCATCTGCTGGAAGAATCTCTTCCTCAACAAAATGAATTTGATATTTTGATGAAACAAAAGGCAGAAATTGAGGAGCGCTTAAGATTTTTACAAGAGAGTAAGTGATTATATGATTTATATTGGAAAGCATAGCAAGAAATTTGAGAATGAATTCTGTAATATTGCATTGGAAGAATTGGACGAACATGTGAATGTCAATGAATTTGTTAATGAGTGTAAAAAAATTATCCCTATAACGATTATAGATACTGATGACACAGAGGACTTTTTGAAACAGTTGATTTTGTTGCCATATTGTAGGATAGAGGAAATATATAATTACATATCGAATGGCACAAATGTGGACTATAATAATATTGTATTCGAAAATAACAATTTAAGGGATGCATTTGCAGATTATCATGATTGTTATGAAAATGTCAGAGATCACAAGTACAATAATAAGAAGATAAGCATTGCTTTAACGGAGGATTTAAACCTGACGGTTTGCCCATATTGTAATAGAGATTATATAAATGGTAGGTCAGATGATAATTCCGGATGCCAATTGGATCATTTCTTTTGTCGAAGTAAATATCCATTCCTTTCAGTATCACTTTATAATTTGGTGCCATCATGTAGTGTGTGTAATAATATAAAGCGAGAAAATGTGGGATTAGTATCACCATTTGATGATAGATTTAAATTTGATAAAGAGATTAAGTTTAGATATATTAAATCAAAGGACTATATTAAATTAAAAAGAAAAGGTAAATCTAAAATAAAAAATAATATTGATACGTTAAAATTAGAAGACGCGTATCAAATACATAATTCAGAAGCCAAAAAAATTTTGGAGAAAAAAGAGACATATGTTTCGTCTAATTTGGATGAAATTGCAGATTGTATTAATAAATGGACAAACAAAAGTGGGAAAGGTGGAGAGATAGATAGACATTATTTGCAGAATTTAATTTATGGAAAAGAGATGGAGGCTGAGGATTACAAGACCTGCGCATTGGGAAAATTTAAACATGATATACTAGAATATTATAAGGTTTATAAATAGGTAGCGAGAGTTAAGTAAAAAAAGTCGATATAGAACAGTGTATTTTTTGCTAGCATTTTACTCTATTTATCATGAGGTAAAAACTATGAGATCACCAAGAGTACTGGTTGAAGAATAATAGCACCTCATCATTAGTGGCGTCTGAAAAACGATATAAATCTGAGGCAATTTATCGGAGGAGTATATGAATACAAGAGAATTTGTCAAAATTGGAGAAGATGAACAGAATATTGTTTTTAATGAAATAGATAAAGAAGATAAGTTGCTTTTTAGGAAATACATGGAAGCTTCTAGACATTTTCAGGAAATATTCCAATTGTATAAAATGATGCTGTTTAATTTAGAGGAGCTTTTGGAGCATTATGATATGCAATTTGATGATCGTGTGTATTCAAAGCATGGTGAAAAGGTAGACGCCATAGAGATAAATGCATTGGTTAGCAATGCGGTGAGCTCAGCTCGGACATTAATTGAATCGATGGATGTATTTGATAAGGTATATATTGATAAAGAAGAGAACTTTAAAAAAAATTATATTTCCAAAGCTTATGACGAAGATTTTAGTTATCGATTTATAGACTTTATTCGAAACTATATGCAGCATGGGCATGTTCCTGTAAGTTTTGATGGTGAGAAAATATCTTTTCAACTTTCAGAAATTTTAGATACGGCACATACGAAAATAAATGCTACCTTAAAGAAACAGATGAAAAATATTGAACAGCAGCTATTTGATTATGGAGAGATGAATGTACAACTTACGGTTGTTAAGATGTTATATAAGTATTTTCTTTTAGTACATATTCTTATATGCGAATTCTTGAAATATATCAAAAAATTTTTTTTAGAGATTACGAACAAAATAAATAGTATTTTGGATGATCATCCAGAATATGTTTTGCATATATATGGAACTCCATTTGTTGTGGTATATCTTGATACTGGAGGAAACATGAATGGATTTGATCCTCGGAGCGATATATTAAGAGACATAGATAGCAAGATTAATTTCGCAGAGGAAAAACTTAAGAAATATGAGCAAAGCAATGGACATCTATTTTTCTTAAGAATTAATTACTGTCTTGAAAATCGTTTTCCTGTAACTGGAATTATTGATGATGATATGTTGCCACAGAATTTAGAAGAAGTTTGTTTGAAAATAGGAACAGGAATATATCATCTGTCTTTTGATACATACTATGGAGATATGGAAATGAATGCTGTATATAGGCTTTATCCATATATTCAATTTGAAGATGGAATTCATTGGAATGTTCCATACCAGAATGTTACAATAGAAGACTTTCTAAGAACATTCCCACTAGTTAAGAGAGATGGACTAGTGGTTTTTGCAAATAATGTTGGTGGAGCTGATGAATTTCTCCAAAGGATAATGCAGGACTGGAGTGCTTATTTATGGGAAGCAAAAATTATCTTATCAAAGGCTGGAATTAGTTCGCCGATTGATATAATAGATTGGGCGTCACGTTTCGCATTTGTACTTCAGGGTGTTCAATGGCTTAAGAAGTCTTTTGCAAAACGAAAGAAAGATAAGCCATGCATTAAGGAGCTTAGAAATTATATACTGAAAAATAATTCATGGAATATTAATGAATTGCAGAAAAATCTTCATGCACGCAGAGAATTATTGGTAATCGTATTGGAAGAACTAGGCTATGTTTGCAGAAATGATTCAATTTACATATATGATAGTGATGTAGCTAAATTGATTGAGCAAGAAAGAAACGAGCTTTGTCAAAAAAGATATGATAATCATGGAACAAATGTGAATTGCTACAACATGAACTTGTCAGTGGAACAGCTGAATGTTGATCTGATGTATCTTGCAGTATTGGTAAAGGAAGCAGGGAAGTTAGATACTTATGATTCGATAGTTCAGGATTTGATACAATCATTGAAAGATTATAATCAATATATAGTTTGGGATGACTTGAGCAAAGTTATTCGATTTGAAGAACAATTGCCGGAAAACTTTAGTATGGATGATGCTGATTGTATATGTAGTTATGTTGAGCATGTAGATGAGAGTGTGAATGCTGAAATAAGGAGGCTGGAAGATAATAATAATTGAATAACAATTACCGTCACTTGTGGCAATGGCTCATGAACGATAAGTGCAAAGTAATTCGACAGATTGCAATAAATTTGGGATTGAGTATAGTTATTTGATTGATAATAATTTTTATAAACCCGAGTTGAATGAAATTTTTTGGAGAGGTGATAACTATGGCAATTAGATTTGCAAGTGAAATTGTTAAGGAAATTAAGGAAAGAGGACCAATTGCTGCTTCGGCTACATCTACAAATGGTGAAGAATATGAAAAATGGCTATATGAAGAAGGTGACGTAGAGCCTGCCTTAATGATAAAGGAGAAGGTCATAAGCCCTAATGCACAGGAAATAGAGTACAGAGAATTTTATGGAAATAGTTGATATTTTTATAAATAAGGACTGAAAACAAAAATTTAAATTTGGGATTTCAGTCCTTATTCTCTTCTTTTCTGATTGTTTCTGATTCCTTATCTTGTTCAAATTCAGCTCTCATTTTTGTCCGACATCTGCTCATTTAATTGTGGCAATTTATAATAGTTATCAATTGAATATTAACCTAAAATCCGCTATACTGAATAATATAATTTATCGAAAATATGTTTGATGAAAGATATGAGGAAGTATCTATGCAGATTAATTGGGAGTGCTTTAGTACATATAATCATGATTCTCGTGGTATCCGTTTTAAATTTGAAGATTTATGCAGACAAATCTTTATAAATGAGTTTATTAAGGATAATAAGCAATATAAGTATTTACATGCTAATCCTAACAATCATGGATTGGAAACTGAGCCAATTTATGATGAGGTAAACGATAGATGGATTGGATTTCAGGCGAAATTCTTTGATACTGTTGTTAAGTATGATCAGATTATGCATTCGGCTCAAAAAATTGTTGAGTATTATACAGGTAAAGAAGGCATTGTAAATTGTGTATATTTGTTTTGTAATAAACCAATTACTGCGACATCTGATAGGTATGTAAATTGCGTCAAGTATTTATCTAATTATGAAATAGAAATTCAGCTGATTACAGATACGGCAATCCTTGATCTTGTTAGGGCAAAATATCCTTATTTAGGTTTATATTATTTTGGTAATCATACTTTAAATAATAAATGGTTTGAAATTCATAATAACCATATGTTTGATGAACTACAGGAGAGGTATAATAAAGAGTTTGATGTTGAAACTCTTTTTTCGAATGAGCTTTCACTATTTATTAATGATTCTAAGGCAGTTAATTTGATCAATGTCAAAAAGAAAGCGTTACTTGATAAGATAGAAAAAAAGCAATATGTAACATCTAATAAGGAATATTTGCGATTATTGTTTTATAGAGTAAGTTTACTGAATGATGTTAGTATAGAGAATCTGGAAGATTCATTTTGGTGGTATGAAAGAATTTGTGAAGAAATCTCACAAAGTATCAGTAAGCTAAATTGTGAATTGGAAGAATTGGAAAACAAACAATTTGATGAAAATGATATAATGTCAATTTCTGATTTCACTGTCCAGAATAAGATTAGGGAAATTAAGGAGCTTATTGATTTACCAAGAGACCTCATAATTTCAGATAAAGAGAGAAAATTGATTATGAGGGACTGTTTATTTGTGCATGGTATTGCCGGAATTGGTAAGTCACATTTGTTAGCTACGAAAACAAATACCTTATTAAGTGAGGGACGTTCGGCGCTGTTATTAGTTGCCGGAATATATTTTACTAATGATCCAATTGATGAGCAGATTATGAAGAATTTACATCTGAATTACAGTTTTGATGAACTTGTTGACATTCTAGAGGCAATTGGAGAAAAGCAGAATCGAATAGTTCCTGTTTTTATTGATGCGTTGAATGAAACGTGGAATGCAAATCTTTGGAAATCTGGAATATCATCCATTCTGGATAAAATACATGAGTCGCGTATGGTGAAGATTGTTGTTTCATATAGATCTGAATATGAAAAAATTCTGTTACCAGAATGTGTAAGAAATGACAAAATTAATGCAGTATCGATACATCATCTAGGCTTTGAATTTAATAGTATTCAGGCTATAAGAGAGTTTTTAAATCATTATAATATTCCTTTTACTCCTACAGAATATTTTGGTAGTGAGATGTCGAATCCTCTTTTCTTAACATTATATTGTAAGACATATAATGGAAATAATGGAAGCTTACAGGAATTATATGAGCGTTTGATTGGCGAAGCAAACCGTAAAATATACCATAATTTGAAAAAGAGTTTGCAGGATAAGGGCTATACAGAAGAAGATGAACTTGTAAGTGAGTTGGTAGTACAAATTGCCGACTGGTTTATAACTAATAATAAAAAAACAATATCACAAAAGGAATTGTTGTTATTGAATTTTTGGGGTGATTATGATATTAGCGCCATACCTTTTGTTAGACAGCTGCAAAAGGAACGCTTATTGTATGAGTCTATTTATAGTGAATCGAAAAGATTTCATTTTGCATATGATCAGATGAATGATTATTTTTGTGCAAAGGCCATAATTTCTAGAGCTAAAGATAGAGCTGAGGTTATTGCATACATTAAAGCTGACGTATTGAATATAGTTAATGGAAAATTAAATAATCCGGAAAATGTTGATTTGTTTGTAAATATTTGCGCGTTGTATGCAGAAAAGTATGGGGAGGAATGCATAGAGATTATTGATGCTATTGATAATGACAATGATAAGTATTTTATTTTTTCGAGATATTTAACGTCTTTCGAATGGAGAAATAAAGAGAATCTTCCTGTTAATCAGTTTAATAATTGGTTGATGAAAAATCAATTGTATGAAAAAGCAGTATGGAGAATGCTTATCAGTAATAGTATGAAAGTAAATCATCCATTTAATGCTGATTACCTTCATGAATTGTTGTATAAATTTAGTCTTAATAAGAGAGATTATGTTTGGACAATTTATATTAACGAATTAAAATCTTATAATAATGACAATAGATTGATTCAATTAATCGAAATGTATGCAAGTGGTCAAACACTCGATATATCAGATGATAAACAGATTGAATTGATGTTAACTTTATTTGGCTGGTTACTGACTTCTTCTAATCGTAAGCTTAGAGATTATACATCAAAAGCAATGATAGAAATATTAAAGGATAGAGTTGAGTTATGTAGTAGAATCCTTAAAAAATTTGACGGCGTAAATGATCCATATGTTCTTCAAAGATTATATGGAATAGTATTTGGGGCTTGTTGTAGATGTTCGGATGATGAGGATATACAGGACTTGGCTGAATACGTGTATTGCACAATATTTGATAAGGATATGGTGTATCCGGATATTCTTTTAAGAGACTATGCACGTATGATTATTGAAAGATTCTTATATGAGAATCCTGAATATACAGGTATTATAAAAAAAATAAAAATTATTCCGCCATATAATTCTGAGCCTATTCCAGAGATTAACGACCAGAATTATTTGGATAAACACTATGAAGGAGGAATGTATAGGCTGATAAGTTCCATGAAATTTGAAGGAATGGGAATTTATGGAGACTTTGGACGTTATGTATTTCAGGGAGTGATTAAAACTTTTGACATTAATGAAAGCAAAGTATGGAATTATGCAGTTTCGTATATACTTAATGATTTAGGATACTCAGAGGATTTATTTGGAGAGTACGATTTGCATTGTAGTAGTGGCAGAAATGAAACGATAAAAACAGAGAGAATCGGCAAAAAATATCAATGGATTATGATGTATAATATATTGGCGAGAATTGCAGACCATTGTCAAATGCTGGATAGATGGAGTTCGGATAATAATAACTTGGTATATGATGGGGCATGGCAACTATATGTCAGAAATTTTGATCCGACTTTGATTTGTAACAATATTAAATATGATGATATGCCGGTATTTGAAGCATTGAAATCCTGCAGTATTAATGCTAAGTATGAACATTCTAAAGTAAATGTAGACTCGGAACAGATGAAATCAGATTGGATGAATACAAAGGGAATATTTTTTGATGAAATGAAGAATATGATGATTTTGTCAGATGAAGATGATACAAAATGGATTTCATTGACTAGGTATTACGATACAGGAAGAAAGATGATAGATAGAGATAGGCTATATGAATGGAGCTGGGCATATGCGTATTTTGTAAGTATCGGACAAGCTGAACAATTGGTAAATTGTATAACTAACAATCGACCGGTTATAACAAATGCTACTGCGTCATTTCATCAGGAAACTAATGTATATAATAAAGAGTACCCGTGGGCTCCGAGTTATAAGTGTTCCGAGCAATATGCAGAGGTTGAAGTAGATATTGAAACTGGAGAAGAAGAGACTATTACTGAAAATATTCCTGTTCCTAATTATTCAAAATTCATGCAATTTATAACTAAATACAGTGGTGAGGACGGCGAGGAGAGTGATGGAACAATAACAATTCCAAATATAACATATGAAAATAAAACTGTTACCCGGAAAGTTAGGAAGAAAATAGGAAATATTCTGCATGCTACTACCGATTTATTGTGGGAATGTCAATATGATGCAACAATAGATGAAACGGTAACGAGAAGCATGCCATGTGCTAAAATCATAAATACTATGCATCTAAAACAATTAGATAGGGAAGGATTTTTTTATAATTCTAATCATGAAATAGTAGCATTTGACACCAATTTGACACAAGATGTTAATGCTGTAGTTATACGAAAAGATGTTCTTGATGAGTTTCTTGCTAAAACAAATATGAAATTGATTTGGATTATGGATGCAGAAAAGGAAGTTGACAGACAGTCACATGATATGGTTAAGTGGAGTGAATGGGAAGGAGTGTTTGTTTATGAGGGAGATTTTGTAAGTGGAGAGTTTAAGTGTTTGAAATAAAGATTTTCAATTGATGATTTAAGCGAGTGCATTGTAGTGCACAACCGTAAGCAGGCTTTGAAAATATTTGCAAATATCAATAGAATATTTGATGATTATTTGAGCAAGGCTGGGCTTGAAGGAATTGAGTATTATCGGCAGTATTTTGAAATTAGTGTAAGAAGAGATGGAATGCCACAAGTATTTTTGCCATATAGTTGGACAAGTAAAGAGTATCTGATGAAGGAAGAAGCCCTTCTTTAGTTATCTGATTTACAGAAATTTATTAACCAAGTAGTCTTGATTGACTACACCATTATTATACTAGGATATAGAAAATGAAATTTAATTTTAACAAAAAAATGGTTAGCACAATAGTGATATTGATTTTTGGCATAGCAATTACAGTTGCAGCACTGTCTGCAAAGAATATAGCGCTTGAAAATAAAACAAGCTCAGAAATAGCCACAGAGGCAGTATCAGCTACAGAGATGATATTGGATACAGAAAATACTGAGACTGGTAATGTGGATAAGAATTCATCAGATTCCTCAAAAGACAAAGCAACAGTAGTCGATGATAAGGACAAATCTGGTGATACAAAGAGCTCATCAGAAAACACCGATAATAATGATTCCAGGAATTCATATGAGACTGATATAATGAAAAATGATGAATCAGAAAACACTTCAGACGATGTAAATAAAACAGGTGATAAGATCGATAAAAAATCTGAAATAAACAATTCAGGAGATAGTGGTTCAGGCACAGATGATTCAAATAATGACAATTCAGGAATGAATAATAATAATGAACCGAAATCTGATAACGGAGTGATAGAGCTTCCAATTATACCGATTGACTAATGTGACGTCAGTTGTGGTTTTACCTACATTTGAAGAAGAAACGTAAGAGGAGTTAATACAATGGAGGAAGTCGAATGAAGACAAAAAAGTTTTTATCATTGGTGTTAAGTGCGGCTATGATATTAGGTGCGGCTGTTCCGGTGGCAGCAGAACCGGTGTCAGCAGAGCAAGGCGTTGAAGCAGAACAACAGCCAATTGTAGAAAATAGCATTACAAGTGGATATATTCTGAGTGATTTGGATTATAATACACCGGTGTATGAACCGGATGAGGCGGTGCCGTATTCTGATGATTGGGGATATTCTGCAGATGAAACTATAGAGAGCATGTATCCGGCAAATGGAGTCAGCGATATCAAGGCGAAATATCCATCTGTTCGTAATCAAAATCCTCTTGGCACATGCTGGACATTTTCGTCAATAGGTCTTGCAGAGTTTGATCTGATTAATGATGGTGAGTTTGATAAAAATATAGATCTTAGTGAACTGCATCTGGCATATTATGCATATAATTCGCTGTTAGATCCGCTTGGTGGAACAGAGGGGGACTATGCAAAGTACTATATGAATAATACAAGTGTTCAGTATGGTTATCTCAATCGTGGTGGCAACTATTTGATGGCGGCACGCAGAATGGGACAGTGGTGTGGTCCGGTAAGCGAGAGTGATGTACCATATAGTAAGGTGGCAAGCAACGGATATACAGCAAGCACTATTGATACTTTTCTTAATACAGGTTTATCTGATGAATATGCATATTCAAAGGATAAGGCACATCTGGAAAATACATACATGATTAATATCAAGGAAAATGCATCAGATGTGAAAAAAGCCATAAAAAAATATGGTGCAGTGGGAATTATGTATAGTCATAATGATACCGGATATCATTACATAAATAACAGTTATAATGATAAAACAGATAACAGAGCAGGTCATGCGGTAATGGCTGTTGGATGGGATGATAACTATTCTAAAGATAATTTCAGAGATGGTGTTAAACCTGAAAAAGATGGTGCATGGCTTATTCGTAATAGTTGGGGAGACGGAACCGGTTCATATTATAATCAGAGTTATTTCTGGATGTCATATGAAACGTTTTCTTTATCCGATACGGCTTGGGTGTTTGATTTTTCTGCTAATGATGGATATGATAACAACTATCAGGTTGATGGAGGATTAAATGTAGCCCGTCAAGAAAGTTATAGGAAATTGGCCAATGTTTTTACTACTCAGACAAAACAGGGAGTATCTTCTGAGGATTTGAAAGCAGTTTCCCTGTCTATTACATTTAAAACGAATGTGAATTATACAATAGAGATTTATACAGATTTAAAAGATAAGACAAAGCCAACCAGCGGAACAAAGCAGGAGACTGCTACTACTACAGGGCAGACAACCTATGCCGGAGTATATACAATTCCACTTAAAGCAGCGGTTAATCTGAAGCCTGGGACAAGCTATTCGGTTGTAGTGACTACTGATATACCTGCCATTGACCTTGAGGCAGCGATGGTCGGTGATGTAAATTATAATAATGAAATGGTGTGGGAGAATCATGCGTCAAGTGATAATACGGCAAGCTATTATTTCTATGGTACAGGGTTGGCATATTCCCACAGTTGGAATTATAAGAATGTGTATGGTAATTTCTGTATTAAAGCATTTACCGCCAATAATGTAGAAAAAGATTCTGAGAAGCTTGTTGGCAGAAGCCTTACTTTAAAAGATAATATTGATATGAACTACTATATGGAGCTTCCTGAAAGTATCAAATCAAACAGCAACGCATATATGGAGTTTACGGTGAATAATAGCCAGCCATATAAGGTCAGCGTAAACGATGCAATCCCTGTTGAGAAAAACGGAAAGGTTATATATAAGTTTGCATGTCCGCTAAATGCTGCACAGATGTCAGATACGGTTAAAGCTAAAATGGTGGTGGATGGTAATAGTGGTAATGAATACACTTACAGTGTAAAAGAATATGCCACCGAGCTCCTGTCAAAATCAAACGAGTATCCGGCGGAGACCATTAAGCTTGTGAAGGCACTATTAAACTATGGAACCGCAGCGCAGAACTTCTTTAAATATAACACTGATAAGCCGGCAAATGCTGGTTTGAGCGATACAGATAAAGCTGTAGCAAATGCTGATTTTGCTGCATATAAGGCTGTTATTAAAACAGATAGTGCAAATAGTCAGAGTAATGGACTGACATATTACGGAAGCTCTCTGATATGTAAGTCTGAGATGACAGTAAGACATTATTTTATGGTGAACGAAGGCTGTGATATAAACAATTACAAGTTCAGCTATGTTAAGGCAGATGGCAATGAAGTCAGTCTGACACCTAAAAAGGCTTCAGATGGGGTGTATTGTGTAGATATAAACGGAATAATGGCACGCAACCTGAATAGTAATTATGCATGCAAAGTCACAGGAAAGAATAAGACCTGTATTTTCGAGCTGGACTATGGTCCGTTCAGCTATTCACAGAAGGTCATTAATAGCGAAAATTCATCTGAGGAATTAAAAAATCTGGTGAATGCGCTATATTGGTATTGGTATTATGGATATAGAAATTAAAAAGAATGCATAATTAAAACCACCGCAGAATTATAATATGATCACATGAAATAATCAATGAAATAGAAAGAAATGATACACAGGCTAAGGAGAAACCCAATAATTGTTAATTAAATTATTGCAACACGCATAATAAAATAGTAATATGGAACTATAGGTTATCAATAAACTGAAACAATGCAATGCTGTTTTATAATGGCAGAAGTCGGGAGGAACAACGTATGAACAAAAGACTAATTAGCCTTGTTTTAACATTCATTATGTTGATTACAATGGTTCCATCAACTATTGTAGAGGCAAGTGAAGTAACGACAATGGAAAGCGTCAAAGCTTCTAGCAACCAATCAGAGGTCACGAAACCGGAGGAAAATACTATCTATGCGGTAAATCCACTGTATGAGGATGTTATCAGCATTGATGATTTAAAGAAAAAACTTGACTCATCAAATGATGAGCAGCTCTTTGGGTCATCCACAGGACAGTATTTTTCGGATTATGACAGTGCCGTTTTATATCTCAGAAAGCAGATGGTTAGCAGAGAAACGGAAATAAACTTGAATTTTCCGGAATCCTGGTTTGATTCTCACAAAGATGGGGTGTATTGGGATTTATTATATGATGCAATGAAGTGCGATGATAGCTCTACCGGACAGGAGGGGGATGCACTTTTGTATGGATATGCAGGCTGTAATGTTTCATACAGTACTGCAGGATATATAAAATATACCATGGCATATCATTCTAATGCGGAGCAGGAAGCAAAGCTGACAGAGGCTGTGGCTATGGCAATGACTGAACTGCAGCTTAATGGTCTCAGCGAAGCCAAAAAGATTACAAAGATTCATGACTATATCTGCAATCATGTCGATTATGAATACAATTCAAAAGAAGAACAGATATATACAGCTTATGGCGCTCTTTGCACCGGAAAAGCTGTCTGCCAGGGATATGCTGTGCTTTTCTACAGACTGTGCAAGGAAGCAGGGCTATCGGTCAGAATTATCAGCGGTACCGGCAATGGAGGAGCGCATGGGTGGAATATAGTGCGAATCGGCAGTAAATACTATAACGTGGACTGTACCTGGGATGGACAGGGTGCGACCACCTATAATAAGTACCTGTTGAAGTCAGAAGCAGACTTTAAGGATCATACCCGCAAATCATGGAAGGTGGCAGACAGCCACTATCTGGACTATATGTCAGCTGAGTTTAACACACAGTATCCTATGACTGAAAAATCCTGGGATGAGTCGGATGATAGCAGCGACTCTGTAGAAACTACATATGCACATAGCGAAGAGGCTACATCGGGTGGTGTGACACTAAAAGCAGAATGGAATGATCCGGTACTTGGACAGCCGGCCACATTCCATGTTTCTGCAACAGGCGGCTCAGGAAACTATAAATTCAGAATGGATGCACCGAGCTATTCGAGCCCAAATCAATGGGCATTTGAAGCAGTAGCGGATCCAAGCCGCGGCGAGTGGATTGATTATACATTTACCATGACTGCTACCGGTACCTATAATTTTAAGTTTTATGTGATGGATAAAGCAGCAAATTTATACTATCTGCGAGTGAATTTTAATATAAGTGTATCGGATGATAAATACCCGAGTGTTGACTCGATTGTCCGGTCTGCAGTAGCTGAGTGCAACAGCAAAACTGATGGCTCAGAGTATGCAAAAGCCCTTTGGCTGCATGACTGGCTGCTTGACCAGCTTGAGTATGATAAAACCCTGAAATGGTCTTCGGCTGAGAGTGCTCTGACCAGAGAGCTTGGCACCTGTCAGTCGTATGAGAGTGCATATGCAAAGCTTCTTACTGCAGCAGGCATAGAAAACAGCGAGACAAGGGATACCTATGATGGACACACCTGGAATGCAATGAAGCTGGACGGACAGTGGTATCAGACGGACTGCACCTGGGATGACAGCAGCGATAACTGGTATAGCTTTGACCAGAGACATTTGTATTTTGGGCTGACGGATGAGCTGATGGCCATAGCACATCCGGGGCATAGCAAAATTTATACCACAGACACGTATGCAACGCGTTCGACAAGCCTTGCCGACAATTATTTTGTAAGGACAGGAGATGCCGCAAAGTGGGCAAAAGCATACTCAGACAGGATTCAGAAAAATCTGGATGCAGGAAAGACAGAGTTTGAAATAACAGCGGACAATGCTTCTTATCCACCAAGTATTTCAGGTATTCAAAATGGTATTACAGCGTATGCGCTTAACCAATTGACATGGACTACAGACAAGGCAGCGGTAACATTAAATGCAACAGGAAGTGCAAATAGTTTTAAATTTACAGCTGAATACGCTTCAAAGAGTCCTGAGGTCAGCTTGTATGGCAGAAGCATAACCCTTAAAGACAACATCGATGTAAACTATTACATGGAAATGTCTGATTCGGTGTTTGAGCATGATGCTTATCTGGAATTTAAAATCGGTGGTCAGACATATAAGCTTAATGCGAGTGATGCCGCTGAGGTAAATGAGAACGGTAAAACTTTATACAAGTTCTCATGTCCGGTGAATGCGGCACAGATGTCTGATACTATCGAGACAAGAATAGTGATTGATAACAAGACCGAGGAAGAGTATTCCTACAGTGTAAAAGAATATGCCACCGAGCTCCTGTCAAAATCAAACGAGTATCCGGCGGAGACCATTAAGCTTGTGAAGGCACTATTAAACTATGGAACCGCAGCGCAGAACTTCTTTAAATATAACACTGATAAGCCGGCAAATGCTGGTTTGAGCGATACAGATAAAGCTGTAGCAAATGCTGATTTTGCTGCATATAAGGCTGTTATTAAAACAGATAGTGCAAATAGTCAGAGTAATGGACTGACATATTACGGAAGCTCTCTGATATGTAAGTCTGAGATGACAGTAAGACATTATTTTATGGTGAACGAAGGCTGTGATATAAACAATTACAAGTTCAGCTATGTTAAGGCAGATGGCAATGAAGTCAGTCTGACACCTAAAAAGGCTTCAGATGGGGTGTATTGTGTAGATATAAACGGAATAATGGCACGCAACCTGAATAGTAATTATGCATGCAAAGTCACCGGAAAGAATAAGGCCTGTATTTTCGAGCTGGACTATGGTCCGTTCAGCTATTCACAGAAGGTTATTAATAGCGGAAATTCATCTACTGAATTAAAAAATCTGGTGAACGCGCTATATTGGTATTGGTATTATGGATATAGAAATTAAAAAGACTGCATAATTAAAACCACCGCAGAATTTAACGCTTTAATTAAGCTAAATTCCTGCGGTGGTTTCTTTTGTGCTTATCTGCTTACAATGCAACTTGTAAATTATATATAGAAAGAGTACTATAGTTTTAGAAGGTTATATACTCTTTTACATTAGGACACTACTGTTCGGGTGAAGGGTAGTGTCCAGTTTTTATAAATACGGAAATTTATATATTCGAGGATAAACTTTATGCAGAAACAGCAGGAAAAAATAGAAACAATGAGGAATCATTTGAATTGCACAAAGTGCAGGTTGAGTGATTTTTTAATATCTTGGCATAAAATACATTAAAATGAGATAAAATCACATTTAGAGGTTGATTTATTTTAAAAACGCTATATAATAGTAAATAGAAAAGAAGGTGAGGTAGCAATCATGTTAATTCAGTTTAATTTTAAAAATTTCAAATCTTTTAGAGAAGAGGCTACTTTGGATTTGTCTGCAGCAAAGATGACAGAGTTTTCAGACAGGGTTGTGTCTATTGGTAGCGAGAAGATTTTGCCGGTTGCTGCTATTTATGGTGCAAACGCAAGCGGAAAGTCTAATATATATAACGCTTTTGAATATATGTCTGATTATGTTGCAGATTCATTTAAGTACGGTGATGAAGTGGAAAAGTTTGAGCATTTCAGACCAACTCCATTTTTGTTTGATTCCACATCGGCAAATGCAGAGTCTAGTTTTGAAGTGTATTTTACATTGCCGGGAGATAAGGCTGAAAAGACTTATAATTATGGGTTCTGTATTGATAAAGAAGGTGTGACAGAAGAATGGTTGAATTCTAAGGCAAAGACTGCAAGAAAGTACAGTACAGTTTTTTACCGTAATGCAGATGAGTCAGATTTGTCCGGATTTCCGAAAAAAAGCAGAGATAATATTCAGGTGGCTTTGGAAAAGCAGGTTCTCATTGTGTCTTTGGGAGCAAAGCTGAAGATTGGTAAGTGTAAAGCAATCAGAGATTGGTTCCTTTCAAATGAGTTTGCGGATTTTGGTGACCCATTTACAAACTTCTTTATGTCCCGCAGATTGCCTAAGGGATTTGTGAGCGATAAGAATGTTCAGCAGAAGATTGTAGAGTATTTTGCTTCCTTTGATGAGCATATCAGAGATTTTCGAATCGAAAAGGTTCCGCAGGAGGGCGATTCTAAAGAAGAAAAGTATAAGATTAATGCACTGCATAAGATGATTGGTTCTGATGAAATGGCGGAGCTTCCGTTGGAGTTAGAATCAGCAGGTACATTGAAGATGTTTGCTTTATATCCGGAATTGCAGGAAGTACTGGAGAATGGCAGTGTATTTTTTATTGATGAATTAAATGCCCGTCTACATCCGTTACTTGTAAGAAACTTCTTGCTTACCTTCCTAAATCCAGAGATAAATATTAACCATGCTCAGCTTGTGTTTACAACTCACGATACATGGCAGCTGTCTAACAAACTTTTGCGTCGTGATGAAATTTGGTTTGTAGAGAAGGATGAAGAGGGTGTTTCTACACTGTACTCATTGGCAGATTTCGTAGACGAGGATGGCACTCGTATCCGTAAGGACGAAAACTATGAGAAAAATTATCTGATAGGAAAGTATGGTGCAATTCCTACCTTAAAGAGTATTGATATTTTTAAGGGAGAGGGGTGGCCGGAGGACATTGGTTTAGCATCGACCGGAGTGGAACGGAGAGATTAGGATGGCGAAAAAGGACAGAACAGGTAACAGAAAAATTCGTGAGCAGAGAAAACAATTCAAGGTACCGGAATTAGGTTACTATTTGATTGTTACGGACACAGAAGCTACAGAGCGATGTTTCTTCACAGGACTCCATCAGGCTTTGCCGGAGGATGTGAGAAACAAGCTCCTAATAAAGGTTGTAGAGACAAAAACTCGTGCCATGATTGATAAATGTCTGGAACTTACTGCTTACGATGCACAATATCGCATCCCTTGGATTGTATTTGACAGAGATCAAGTGCAGGGATTTGACGAGATTATCGCAGAGGCAGTGAGTAAAGGAATACAGGTAGGATGGTCTAATCCGTGTTTTGAAATATGGATGTATGCTTACTTTGGTTCCATGCCAGCAATCCAAGATTCATGGGCATGTTGCTCAGATTTTGGACGAGTTTATGAAACTAAGACAGGACAGAAGTATTCCAAGTCTGATGAGCAGATGTATAGAAAACTCTGTAAAGCCGGTGATGAGGAAAAGGCAATTCAGATAGCACAGCAGAAACTGGGGCAGTGTAAAAGAGAAGGTAAAACAAAGCCATCAGAGATGTGTCCTTGTACGATGGTACATGAGCTGGTGGGAGAGATTAAAGCAAAGATAAGATGAAGGAGTTTTGATGGTGATAGAAGAAAAAGATAAAGACAGTAGAATAGTTCTTCTTAAGTTAAGTTTATATTGTATATCGTTGTGGATACTTATGTTTATGTTAATTGTGCTAAAGATAGATGTATCTATGATAGATGAAAAAAATGGGTTGAATACCTTGAAAGAATTTCTTTGCGCAAATATATTTTCATGGGTTTGTATATGCATTATTCTTGTAGGTCTAATGGGGTATGTTTATTTTAAGGACTATTTAAAAAATGCAAAAAGACTTCCGGTTGAGATTGAAGAGTGTGAGAGTGTTAATTATGAGAATTTATCATTTTTAGCAACGTATGTAATACCATTGGTGTGCTTTCCCATGGAAACAGATAGAGAAATATTCGTATTATTTGCTGTAATAACTATTATTGGTTGTATATTTGTTAAAACAAATTTGTATTACACTAATCCATCGCTTGTGTTGATGGGATTCAACGTGTATTCTGTAAAGTGTAAAAATGGGGGTGCCTTTAAAAATGGGATAGTAATCGTCAAGGGAAAGTTGAAGGTGAAAGATATTATAAAATATATGAGTTTGAGTGATAATGTTTACTTTGCAAGGAGGATAAAATAATGTACATAGCAGAAGTAAAAGAAAAAGTGGAAAAAATTCTGGAACAGAGGAATGGTATAGAGATTTATTTTGTATTAAAAAAGAATGAATCAAGAATTATAAAGTCTGTTAATATTGCGGATGAATTGGATAGAAGTGACACAACATCTGAAGAAATGTTAAATGGATTTGCTACAGTAGTTGCAACTATTTTTAATTCTTATAATGATTCGGATGAAGTGTTAAAACTTTCATCTGCTGATGAAAGAAAAAATGCACTGTACTATTATGACTTGGATGAATTGCCAGAAGAAATGGAAATGATGAAGAATGTGAATTTAAATAGTAATGAACTGGGAGTATTTAATTTTACAGAAGACTCATTAGATGAGATAGTAGCATTTATTACGGTTATAGGAAATGCTGAGCATAGAATTATTTTATATAAACAACAGTATCCTATTTCACTTTTGAAAAGAGATAAATATATGCTTACACCTGTACCACATAAAAATAGATTAAAAAAGGTGGAGTCAGATATTCTTAGAGTGGATTTTAATTTTCAGTTTTGCCTTTTAGATGATATTATTTATGTTTCGGATATAGGCAAAATGGAAAAGATATGTTCATTTCATACATTAATTACTAATGAAGCAAGGAAAAGCATAGAAAAAATATCTTCGGTGGATATCTTAGAAAATGTGGAGGTATTAGAAGATGAATTAGATAATGTTACTTTTGCTAGAAAGTTAACAAGAATATATAAGGATTCAAAAGTATTAGGAGTAGTTCCAAATAAAATAATTGTGGAATTTACTAAAAAACACAGCTATTTTCAGAAAAATCCAATAAAATCGAATGGAGAAAAGTTTGTTTTAGATACAAAGAAATCTAAAGAAGCTTTTATAAAATTAATGAATGATGATTTTTTGAAATCTGAACTGACAAATTATGAGTATGAATCATTAGCGAAGAATAATACACAAATTGGTTCGTAGATTTTGAGGTTAGGCACCATCCCATTGAAAAGGATACAAAAATCATGAGAACACCAAGAGTTCATGTTTTTAGTAGAAAAGAGAAGGTATGCTTATGAGAAAAAGTAACATTTGTTATAGAAATTTCCTGGAAGATAGGCTTATTATTTTTGAAGAGTTAATGTTGCAAGGAAAATTGGAATGGTGGTAAAATGGCAAATACTACAGAACGAATTGGAGTTTCATATTGTTCATTAAGAGCTGCAAAGATGGGGTGGATGTTTAGAGAGCAACCTATTGATGATATTGGTATTGATGCACATATGGAACGTACTGATAAAGATGGAAAAGTTCAGCAGCTTTTAGCATTGCAAATCAAAAGTGGTGAAAGCTATTTTGAGGAAAACAAAGGGGACTATATTGTATTTCGCGATATAGATGATAGACAGTATAATTACTGGACAACAAATACATTGCCATGTATTGTTGTACTCTATAATCCTAAGAATGATATGCGCATTTGGAAAAAGCTTACTGCGAAGACTATCAAAAAAACATGTGGCGGAACGGGAAAAGGATACTATGTCCATGTACCTGTTAATCAAGAGTTTCTGAATGAGATGTCTAACACGCTTTTACTTACCTTTACAAATCTTCCTGAGCATATGACCAACTACAATTTTTTGCTTTCTCAAAAGAAATTTATGCAGATAATTAAAGCTGGAGGAATAGTTAAACTGCATTCTAAGGAATGGGTTAATAAATGTAGCGGTAGAGGAGAAACAGAACTGATTGTAGATGATGGTAATACCATAAAGACATATTCATATCCATATTGGTTTCCATATACTTTATATACAGATGTATTTCCGAGATTGTTTCCATGGGCAAATTTTTCTGTAGATAAAGATTTTTATGAGGAAACGGATGAGGCTTTGTGGAGAGAACTTAATTGCTATTACGATAAAGAAGATGATGAGTGGGTTGTAGTCGGTGATTCATTTGAAGAATTTCGTGAGTCACTTGATCCTATGCGATACATAGATCATGTAGGAGAAGTGGCAGAGTATATGTTTACTTTAAGCCTGAATGAATTGGGAGAATCATTTTTAAAGATTGATAAGTTTGTATCGCAACCACATCCTTATTCAAGGACTAGACCAAATGGGAAGGAAATTTGAGATGAAAAAAATATCATTGAATACTTTTGAGCAGAAGATGGACTTTGCTGGAAAAGATTATCAGTTAGATCCCACAGAAGAATATGTAATTAATCTGGAAGAAGAACTTTCATTTCAGTTAGCGATAATGAGCTATTTTCAGAATATAGGGACACCACCTGCATTAAAGAATTATCATTCCTGGTTGTATAAGAATAATTTTAGTTATAAAATGCCTAATCCAACGAACGAGATTGTTGCCCCATTTTATGGGATTGGTCCTCTTTGGAAAACGGAGTATTCTCAAGGTGTTGTTGTTAAGGCAGAAGATGACGATGATTATTACATAGTGATGGAATGCAGTAGTAAAAATAAAGGGTATAAGCATACCAAAGTAATTCTTACGATGGGTGGGTGCATATAAGAATTTGAATTATTGGAATCAACTTATATTTGAAATTGAGGAGACAAGCATAAATGAGTGATGATTTATTAGGAACAATTATGACAGCATCGGTTACAAGTGCTATTTATGAGGTGGCTTTGACACTCACAACAGAGCATTTGTTTATCCAGAGCTTGAAAATCAAATTATTGATATTTTGAACAGGCTATGAGTAACTCAAATTATATTATGATACATATGGCAATCTGGATATTAAGGCAAAGTATGTCACTCCATACGGATTAATTCTTGGTAAATGGGTCAGCCAAAAGAGAGTATTAGTCAAAAAGCATCGTATAGATGCGACTGAATAGATGATGTAATTATTGCAATTAAGAGAACATATCGTTATATTTGTAAATCATATGGATGGGAGAAAAAAGAATGATATCACACAGCTTATTCTAGCAGAGAAAATTGGCATTTCAAGAAAACAATTACATAATTATGAAAGAGCTAAAGTTAAAAATCCAACGTGTTTTGTACTATCACAAATTGCAATGATATTTAATATTCAACAAGAATTATTGGATAGAAATGACTTGGAATTAGTTGAAAGAAACGGAGGTAATATTTCTGATAGCAATTAGTGAAGAAATAAAGAAACGTATTTATAGTGTGTTAAGTGATGGAAAAGTACATTATACTGAGGAAATTAGAAAAAATGTGTAGATGATGGAATTCTTAAGGAGGATGAAGTAGGAAAAATTAGAGGGGTTGTATACTATCTAAAAAAAAGGGATTCAAGGATAAAATCAGAAGGTCGAGGAAAATATAGACTGGTTGATGATGTTCAAAATAATACGATGACAAATGATGATTTACAAAATGCAATTGAAACTATTGAAAATTGTATGGACGAATGGAGAAGTATTAATTGGCTACGATGTTCAGAAGATCAGTTAAATAAAATTAGGGATGATTTTAAAGATTTAAAATTTTTGGCTAAAGAGATTAACAACTTTGAAAAAAGAGAAAAGTGGTAATAGAATTAAATTACCTGAAGGGTAATCTTAATAACATCGTTGAGGAGGCTTGGAATTAGTATATACGCCAGAAAAATTGAGACTCAATGTACCAAGTTAGAAGCATTATGAGTAATTATATCGAGTTTGAGGACAAAATAGCTTTTCATGTCATGATATATATAATTACAGACTGCTAAACTTACAAAAACAGGAAAACTGTATGGACAAGATGACTTATTTTCTAAGTTATCAGATGAAGAACTGAATAGATTAGCTAATGATAGCTGGTTTGATAAATCAGTCAAATTTGAAGAGAAGTAAAACGGAATGAGACAAAAAGAATTTACACAGAAAACAGTATTATCAAAGGATGAGTTGAATCGTATATATAAATATAGAAACAATAAGATTATACAATGGGTTTTCCTATTAGCGGTAGTCTTATTGCTGTTAGTAATAATGATATCTTATTTGACAAAAGAGTTTATGAATAGTCTTTCTATAGATATAATTTGGGATATATTATTTGTAGTATTATTTATATATATAGCCATACTTTGTATGAAAAATATCAGAAAATTGAGAAATATTAAAATTGATTCGCTTAGTGTACGAAGAGCTGTAATTACAGAAAAACAGTCTGTGAAAAGTAAGGATTTAATTAATAGGTCAAGAAATAGATTTGTGGCTGTAAAAATTGATGATAATGTTACCTTATATGCTATGTGTTCTCAAAAAGAGTATGAAAGAACGATAGTTAACAAGTCTATTGGATTATTTTTTACTCTTGGAGATGATACTATAAGGGTTATTGTTCTGTAATGTGATTAATCTTAACTTTGAACTATAACTAAGAAAAGCAAGCAATATTCATGCACGGTGAAAGAGCTCGGTTGAAGTGAATTTTTATGCAATTTTACCACTTTACTGTACTAAAATTTAATATTTTTTTTACAAAATATGCAAAATATGACAAAAAGTACTGGACAAAATGTCCTATATAAGGTAAAATGCATATATGCAATCGAATAGCACATTTGAAGGTTGTGCAGATAGTATTGGGTATATTTTACGAATTGGGGGGATTTTTCATGAGAATATATCATGCTAAGGATTATGCAGATATGAGCAGAAAGGCTGCAAATATTGTATCCGCACAGGTGATTATGAAGCCTAATTGTGTATTGGGGCTGGCTACAGGCTCTACACCTATTGGCTTGTATAAGCAGCTCGTTGAGTGGTTCAAGAAGGGGGATTTGGACTTCTCAGAGGTTATGACGGTGAACCTTGATGAGTACAAGGGACTAAGCCGTGAGAATGACCAGAGCTACTATTATTTTATGCATCAGAATTTGTTTGATCATGTGAATATTCCGGTTGAGAATACTCACCTGCCAAACGGCATGGAGCCGGATTCACAGAAGGAGTGCAAGCGCTATACAGAGCTGATTCAGTCTCTTGGCGGTGTTGATTTACAGCTTCTTGGTATCGGGCACAATGGTCATATCGGCTTTAATGAGCCGGGCGAGTCTTTTGACAAGCAGGTACACTGTGTGAATCTGACAGAGTCTACTATTGAGGCCAATAAGCGCTTCTTTGCATCGGCTGATGATGTTCCGAAGCAGGCTTATACAATGGGCATCAAGACCATCATGCAGGCTAAGAAGATTCTTATTGTTGCAAGTGGTGAGGATAAGGCAGAGATTGTGCACAAGGCTTTCTTTGGACCGATTACACCACAGGTGCCGGCTTCTGTATTGCAGCTGCACAATGATGTTACGCTTGTAGCGGATGAGGCTGCACTGAGCAGCCTGTAAATGTTTTTTAGTTTAGAAGGTGCATGTATATGATAATAAAAAATGCAAGGGTATTTACAGAGGATGGCAGCTTTATGCAAGGCGATGTTGTCGTTAAGGATGGCCGTTTTGACAGTGTTTTGGAGAAAACAGCTGACACGGACGCGGCTAATGACAGCGCATCGCAGGAGATTATAGATGCATCAGGTCTTATCATGATACCGGGTCTTGTGGATATTCATTTTCATGGATGCAAGGGAGCTGACATGTGTGACGGCACTAAAGAAGCACTTGATGTGATTACAGCATACGAGGCTTCTGTAGGAGTGACGAGCGTGTGTCCGGCTACTATGACTATTCCAAGGGATGAGCTTTTGAGTGTCATGAAGAATGCCGGTGATTATAATTATCATGGTGGTGCACATCTTGTAGGTATCAATATGGAGGGGCCTTTTATCAGTCCTTCTAAAAAGGGCGCACAGGCGGCAGAGAATATCATGCGATGTGATTATGATTATTTCTGCGAGCTTCAGGATGCGGCCCATGGCTTGATAAAGCTTGTAGATATCGCTCCGGAGGAGCCGGGTGCGATTGAGTTTATAGACAAGGTAAGAGGGAGTGTTGTGGTTTCAATAGCACATACGGCAGCTGATTATGACACTGCGGTAGAGGCTATTGAGCATGGTGCAAGCCATGCCACACATTTGTATAATGCGATGCCACCGCTGCATCACAGGAATCCCGGAGTTATCGGGGCTGTGAGAGATTCAGAAAAGTGTCATGCAGAGCTCATTTGTGACGGTGTGCATATTCACCCGTCGGTTATCAGGGCAACATTTGCCATGTTTGGGGCTGAACGCATGATTTTAATAAGTGACAGCATGAGAGCCACAGGGCTTGAGGATGGCGAGTATACACTCGGTGGACAGGCAGTGACGGTCAGAGGTCCGCTTGCCACACTCCATGATGGGACAATTGCCGGCTCGGCAACCAATCTGATGGATTGTATGCGTTTCACAGTAAGGCAGGCAGGTATTCCACTTGAGGAGGCAATTATGTGTGCTACAGTCAATCCGGCTAAGGAGATTGGCATCTATGATGAAGCAGGCAGCATTTCTGCAGGAAAGAGAGCAGATTTTGTGCTTCTCAATGAAGATTTGGATATTGTGAGTGTGTATATCGACGGAAAGGAGATATCATGTTAGGTTTTTTTAAGAATAAGTCAAAGGAAAAGGTGATCTGTTCTCCGTGCAACGGCAGAGTGGTTCCTATTACAGAGGTTCCGGATCCTACCTTTTCTGAGAAGATATTGGGAGACGGCGTGGCCGTGATTCCTTCTGAGGGCAGGTTTTACGCTCCGGCGGATGGTGAGGTGACAGCTGTATTTGATACGCTTCATGCTTTTACCATGACGACCACTCAGGGAGTCGAGTTGCTTTTGCACATTGGTCTGGATACAGTGATACTAAAGGGTGCTCCTTTTACATCACATATTTCTGTTGGTGATCAGGTGAAGAAGGGTGACCTTTTGATGGAGGCTGACCTGGAGCAGATTAAGGCAGCAGATCTTAATGTCATTACTCCGGTTTTAATTGGCAACACTGCTGATTATAGTGAGATAAAGATGCTCAAAGAGGGGGATGTATCCGCCGGTGATGAGGTTTTAAGTCTCGCGTAGATTTGTATAATAATAACGAACTATATTGGAGTATCTCCAGTTTAGTATATATAATGTAAAGGAGGGGAAATTTATGAAATTTCTTCAAAAACTGGGTAAAGCTTTAATGCTTCCCGTAGCAGTACTTCCTATATGTGGTATCCTCATGGGTATTGGATATTATTTATGTCCTGCAACCATGCAGGGTGGTGACATCGAGGGTGTGCGAAATTTAATAGGCCTGTTTTTAGTTAAAGCAGGGGGCGCCTTGATTGATAACATGGCCATCCTTTTTGTAATCGGCGTTGGTGTCGGTATGTCAGAAAAGAACGACGGTACCGGCGGTATTGCAGCTTTAGCTTCATGGCTGATGATGACAACACTCCTGTCTACAGACTTTGTTACCAAAATCATGCCGTCTATCGCTGACAGCGCTACAAAGACACTTGCATTCGACAAGATTGCAAACCCATTTATCGGTATCTTAGCCGGTATCATCGGTTCTTTGTGTTACAACAGATTTAAGGATACAAAGCTTCCTGACTGGCTGTCATTCTTTAGTGGCAAGCGTTGCGTAGCAATTATTGCAGGTGTTGTTTCAATCCTTGTATCTGTAGTATTACTGTTTGTATGGCCATTACTTTTCGGTGCTCTTGTAGCTATCGGTAAAGCAATCGTTGGTTTTGACGTAGTCGGCGCAGGTATCTATGCATTCCTGAACCGTCTGTTAATCCCTACAGGATTACACCACGCATTAAACAACGTATTCTGGTTCGATACTATCGGACTTGGAGATCTCTCTCATTTCTGGGCAGGCGAGACATCAAAGGATGTTTCATGGAGCCTCGGAATGTACATGTCAGGTTTCTTCCCATGTATGATGTTTGGTATTCCTGGTGCAGCACTTGCCATGGTTAAGTGTGCAAAGCCTGCTAAGAAAAAGGCTGCCATCGGTATCCTTGCTTCTGCAGCTATCTGTGCATTTATCTGTGGTGTTACAGAGCCTTTCGAGTTTGCATTTATGTTCCTTGCTCCTGCTCTCTATGTGATTTATGCTTTACTTTATGGTATTTTCACAATGATTACAGTAGCTCTTGGATTTAGAGCAGGCTTCTCATTCTCAGCCGGTGCGATGGATTTATTATTCTCATCTTCACTTCCGGCTGCAGCAAAGACATGGCTCATCATTCCTCTTGGAATCGCAGCTTTTATCGTATTCTACATTGTATTCTATTTCGCTATCAAGAAATGGAATCTTAAGACACCAGGTAGAGAGGACGATGATGTTGAAGAAGAGAAGAAGGCAGTGCTTTCTAACAATGACTACACAGCAGTAGCCAAGACTATTCTTGAGGGCTGCGGTGGCAAAGACAATATTGCAAGCATTGACAACTGTATCACAAGACTCAGACTTGAGGTTAAGGATATCACTCAGGTTGATGATAAGAAGATTAAATCTGCAGGTGTTGCAGGCGTTATGAAGCCTGGCAAGAATTCTGTTCAGGTTATTATCGGAACTAAGGTTCAGTTTGTTGCGGATGAGTTTTCTAAGCTTTGCGAATAGATTTGTTCTGCAATATATCAGTGTTGATTCACCTTAGGTGATTCACAAAATTTTATAATACATGATTAAAAGCCACACCGGGTGTTATGCCTGGGGTGGCTTTTTGTAGTTTGGACCATAAGCTACGCCCGGTCGTGGTGGGAATCAGCCTAGAAGAGAGTTACTGGTCACACTGTTAGGGGGGAACAGTAACAATGAGATGGATAGATGGAGAGAAAGAGAGTATTTGCTGTTGACATTTGATGGAAATTACCATTAAAATTATTGTTGAGAAGGTTACAGTAAAAGGAGTATGGTGTCAATGAAAAAGAAACCTAAAAGTGTTAATGCGCTGATGGCATATATGCGAGATGAAAAAGGATTGAGTATTTCTGGAAGTAGTGATAAGAAAAAACTTAGATATATGGGTTATTTCCATGGATATAAAGGATATCGTTTTCATAATAATCCAGCGAATACATATGCATTCAATTCCTTTGATGAGGTGCAGGCAATCTATGACTTTGATATGGCGATTAAGACAATGTTTTATCCGGAGATAATGTTTTTGGAAACTGCATTTAAAAACTATGTTTTGGAAGTTATTTTGGAAGATGCTGAAAGTAAAAGATTTGCGAATATATATGCGAAATTGTTAACGGATTACAAAGCCTATCCGATAGGTAGTAATGATTATAAAAAAGCAATTAATAAAAGAATGAATCTTAGAAATAAAGTATATAGTCTTATTTCCCGAGATTATGGTAAGAGGTTTATAGTGAATCATTATTATGACAAGGATCAGCCGCTTCCTATATGGGCAATTTTTGAATTAATTAGTCTTGGTGAATTTGGTACATTTGTAGGTTGTCTTGACCAAAATACCAGGAAAAAAATTTCTAAGAGCGTAGGCATAAAGATTGCTTATGACCGAGATGGTAAATTGTTACCATTGATCGTATATGCCTTAAAGGATTTAAGAAATGCTGTAGCACACAATAATACGATTTTCGATGCTAGATTTAAAACGGGTAAGGTAAGCTTGAGAATTGCTAAGTGTATAAGTGCAGAGACAGGAATTAATAATATTACATTTGAGTCTATTGTTGATTATGTGATTCTTATAAGCTTTATGATGAAACTATTAGAGTGTCAAAAGAAGAAAATTATGGCATTTATTCGTTTGTTTGAAAAGGACTGTGAAGAACTTAGGGGAAAAGTTTCTACGTCCATTTTTAATACAGTTGTGTATACAGATACCAGAACGAAGTTGAATTTATTGAAAAAGTATTTGTAGAGAATTCAAAAATATTTGTGGAAAATTCAAAAGTGCTATTGCATAAAAGTATTCATTATGGCATAATATATTACAGAATTGCGGCGGACGTCTGCGGACTATGCCTAAGGGAGTTGGATGCGTCTGGCTTCCTTTTTATTTTATAGAAAATATACATATAGATTTTGATTGTGTGTATATTTACTAAAAAAGAAGTTCAAGAGTTGTTAGTATCATCGAGCAATCTTAAATGATAGTTTGATAAGCTGGTATTTATAAGGATTCGAGCATTTGCTCGAATCCTTTTTTTAGTTTACGCGACATAGGTGCGTACTACCGGGGAAAGTCACTAACATACCCAAATAGTGTGAAATGTATAGCTTTACAGCAAGGGTTGAAAAACAAACAAACGTTTGCTATAATAAATGATGCGAGGAAATAAAAGTATATTAGGTTTAGTAATTTAAGTATTCATTTAATTTATTGTAATTAGGGAAAATCCAATATCAATCGATTGATAGAAAGAGTGATTTTATATGAACATATGGCTAAAGTTAAGGAAAACAGCAGCAATTACACTATGTGAGTTACTTGCAATTGCTACAATTTTTACAGGCTGTGCCTCTACTAATTTACCCGGCACTGAAGGTGCCGGGCATGCCGCAGGAGCTGTTGTAGCAGGTGAGGATTCTTCCGGTGCTTTAGGCAGCAAGGATAATGCGGATGGGCCACAGGAGGATCTTGTAAACAACAATTCTTATGTTTCACTTGATGCGATTCCTGCATATGATGGCAAGGCATACGTGGCTGTCAACAATAATGAGCCTTTTTTTACGGACAGCGATATGATTACCACTGCTTTTGAAAATTACAGTGATTTGGATTCACTTGGCAGATGCGGTGTGGCTTATGCCAATATCTGCAAGGATATCATGCCGACTGAGGAGCGTGGCAAGATAGGCATGATAAAGCCATCAGGCTGGCATACGGTGAAGTATGATGTGATAAAGGATAGATATTTATATAATCGCTGTCATCTTATTGGCTATCAGCTTGCCGGCGAAAATGCCAATCCGAAGAATCTTATTACCGGTACGAGATACCTGAATGTGGAGGGCATGCTTCCGTTTGAGAATCTGGTAGCGGATTATGTAAACAATACAGGAAATCATGTGCTTTACAGAGTGACTCCGATGTTCTCGGGTAGCAATCTAGTTGCAAACGGCGTTCTCATAGAGGCAAAGTCGGTTGAGGATAACGGTGGCGGCATATTTTTTAATGTCTATTGCTATAATGTGCAGCCCGGAGTCGGAATAAACTATGAGAATGGTGACAGCTGGCTGGATGGCACCACTCCGCAGCAGAGCGCTCAGACGGATACACCGCAGAATGAAGGCTCGCAGAGCAGCGCTGGAAGCGGGGCAGGAGAATACGGCTCTTCAGGCAGTACAACAGGAAGTGCATCATCAGGCTCAGACAGCTCAGTAGCAGAAAATAGCGCTGCAGATTCCTCAAACAGCGAGACTATGGTTCATATCACAGCAACCGGCAAGAAATATCACCGTGCGGGCTGTCGCACCTTGAAAAAGAGTGACACAGAGGTAACGCTTGATGAAGCAAAATCCATGGGCTTGTCACCGTGCGGAATTTGCAATCCACCACAGTAGATGTGCATTAGCATTTGCAAGCTACGACACCGCCAGGGTATACGCATATGCATTTGATTGAGCGAATAGCGAAGCCACTTAGATACTGTAGGATTATGCACATGAAGCACAGAAATGACTTGCCATGGAGGGCAAGTCAAGGAGAACCGCGCCACGGAAGGCGCGTTTCGACGGTTTCGTCAAGCATAGAAGCGCAAAAAGCATAATCCGTACAGTATCTTAGCGGCAAAGCGTAGCGAAAGCAAAGCATATGCGTGTGCCCCAGCGGTGCCGTGGCTTGCAGCCCGTATAATTGCCATAAACCCTTGACGATTGCAAAACCGAAAAGTATAATAGAATAGCTAATGAATTCAATATTTTAATATAGATGGAGGAAACCAAATGGCACTGAGCAAAAAGCCGGTCAACGGCATGAAGGATATATTACCTGCAGAGATGGAAATCCGTGATTATGTGACAAGTGTGATCAAGGATACATACAGAAGCTTCGGATTTACACCGATAGAGACACCATGCATGGAGAATATAGCAAATCTCACAAGCAAGCAGGGCGGAGAAAATGAGAAGCTGATCTTCAAGGTAATGAAGAGAGGCGAGAAGCTGAATCTGGAGACAGCAAAGGAAGAGTCGGATGTAGTAGACTTTGGAATGCGCTATGACCTTACAGTGCCACTTTCAAGATATTATTCAAACAATGCCAACAACCTGCCATCGCCGTTTAAGGCACTTCAGATGGGCAGTGTGTGGAGAGCAGACAGACCTCAGAGAGGCCGCTACAGACAGTTTACACAGTGTGATATAGATATACTCGGAGAGCCAAGCAATCTGGCAGAGATAGAGCTGATTACAGCAACCACTACCACAATCGGCAGACTCGGCTTCGAGAACTTTGAGATAAGAATCAACGAGAGAAGAATCCTAAAGGCAATGGCTGCTTACAGTGGTTTCGCTGAGGAGGACTACGACAGCGTATTTATCACTCTCGATAAGATGGACAAGATAGGAGTGGACGGCGTTGCAAGTGAGCTTGCACAGGATGGCTATCCACAGGAAAATATTGACAAATATCTTGATTTGTTCAAGCTTTTGGAGCAGACAAGGGATGTCACTGAGGGTGTAAATTTACTTTCAGAAAAGCTTGGAGAATATTTAGATGAAGAAGTGGTTACAAATATGACAGAGATAGCTACTGCTGTTAATGCCACAAAGGGAGCAAAGTTTGAGCTCGTATTTGACCCTACACTTGTTCGTGGAATGAGCTACTACACAGGAACTATTTTTGAGATATCAATGCCTGAGCTTGGCGCAGCCTGTGGCGGTGGCGGACGATATGACAAGATGATTGGAAAGTTTACCGGAAATGATGTACCGGCCTGTGGTTTTTCAATCGGTTTTGAGAGAATTATCCTGCTTCTCATGGAGAGCGGCTTCAAGATTCCTGAGAGTCCAAAGAAGGTGGCTTATCTGGTTGAGAAGAAATATCCGGCAGACAAGCTTGTTGATGTCATGAACCAGGCAAAAGACGCAAGAGCAAACGGACAGCAGGTGCTTGTCGTGCGCATGAATAAGAACAAGAAATTCCAGAAGGAGCAGCTTATGAAAGAGGGCTACGAGGAGTTTGTTGAGTTCTTCAACAGATAGGAATCTGATAAGCAGCAGATTAGCTGTGTAGCAGCGGTACCAGACAGTTATTAGAATAAATATATAGTAGAATATAAGGAGTGTAAAATGGCAGAATCAATGCAGGGCTTACATAGAAGCCATAGATGTACAGAGGTATCAAATGCCAATATCGGTGAGAAGGTCACCGTGATGGGCTGGGTACAGAAGAGAAGAAATTTAGGAAGTCTCATTTTCGTAGATTTAAGAGACAGAAGCGGAATACTTCAGATTGTGTTCGGTGAGGAAAATGTAGGTGCAGAGGGCTTTGAAAAGGCAGGCACCTTAAGAAGTGAGTTCGTCATCGCAGTTGAGGGAACTGTCCAGAAGAGAACAGCCGCTGTCAATGAGAATCTAAAGACAGGTGATATAGAGGTTATTGCTACATCAATCAGAGTGCTTTCAGAGGCACAGACACCTCCGTTCCAGATTGAGGAAAATTCAAAGACCAGCGAGGACATCAGACTTAAATATCGTTATCTGGATCTTCGCCGCCCTGATATTCAGAGAAACCTTATGCTTAGAAGCAATGTGCTTCGCGTGATGCGTGACTTTATGGCAAACGAGGGCTTTTTGGAGATAGAGACACCAATCCTTTGCAAGTCTACACCGGAGGGAGCAAGAGATTATCTCGTGCCAAGCCGTATACACCACGGACATTTTTATGCGCTTCCACAGTCACCACAGCTCTTTAAGCAGCTTCTGATGGCTTCAGGCTATGACAGATATTTCCAGATTGCACGATGCTTCCGTGACGAGGATCTGCGTGCAGACAGACAGCCTGAGTTTACACAGGCAGATATGGAGCTTTCATTCGTAGATATCGATGATGTAATCGAGGTAAATGAGAGACTGTTAAAGCACCTTTTTAAAGAGGTCATAAATGTGGATGTTGAGATTCCGTTTAAGCGTATGCCTTGGCAGGAGGCTATGGACAGATTTGGTTCTGACAAGCCTGATACACGCTTTGGTATGGAGCTTTGCGATGTTTCGGAAGTGGTAAAGGACTGTGGCTTTGGAGTATTCACAGGAGCTCTTGAAAACGGTGGCTCTGTCCGCGGTATCAATGTAGAGGGACAGGCAAAGATGCCTCGTAAGAAGATTGATAAGCTTGTAGAGCATGCAAAGGGCTGTGGAGCAAAGGGACTTGCTTATCTGTGCATCAATGAGGATGGCACATACAAGTCATCATTTGCCAAGTTTATGACAGAAGCTGAGCTTGATGCACTTGTTGCAAAGATGAACGGAAAGCCGGGAGATTTACTCCTTTTCGCAGCAGACAAGAATAAAATCGTATGGAATGTACTTGGAGCGCTTCGTCTCATGCTCGGAGCTGAGCTTGGCCTGATTGATGAGAACAAGTACAATTTCCTCTGGGTAACAGAGTTCCCACTCCTTGAGTGGTCTGATGAGGAAAACAGATTTATGGCAATGCATCATCCATTCACTATGCCTATGGAGGAGGATTGGGACAAGATAGACTCAGATCCGGGCGCAGTTCGTGCAAAGGCATATGATATCGTACTCAATGGTACAGAGCTCGGTGGAGGCTCAGTGCGTATCCATCAGGATGACATTCAGGAGAAGATGTTTGAGGTGCTTGGCTTCACAAAGGAGCGTGCACATGAGCAGTTTGGATTCCTGCTTGATGCATTCTCATATGGTGTACCGCCACACGCAGGACTTGCCTTCGGTGTTGACCGTATCTGCATGCATATGCTGCATACAGACAATATCAAGGAGGTTATTGCATTCCCTAAGGTAAAGGACGCTTCGGACCTCATGTCAGAGGCACCCGGAACTGTAGATCCAAAGCAGCTTGAGGAGCTTGGAATAGCTGTAGCTGCAGAGGAAGATGAGGAATAACACTATAATATGAATTTGAAAAAAAATATTTTCAATGCGATTACCATAATACTGCTCGCCGCACTTATTGCGGGGGCAGTATTGCTTAATAACAGGATAAAAAAGCTCGAGACACAGATGTCATACACCTCAGACAACACATCGGTGATACTTTCTGATGTGCAGACCATGCAGGATGATATCAAGTCCACTCTTGAGGAGGAGGCCAGCCTCATAACAGACTGGGATATTTCCTTAAAAAGTGCAGATTTTACCGATATGACATACACAGTCTCTGTCTCGGTGGTGCCAAAGGAGTACACAGAGGATACAAAAACCAGTGTATTTTTCGGTACAAACGAGATACCGCTCGAGCTAAACGGCATCAAGTATACGGGTGAGGCCACCCTTCCACTGTCTGAGGACTATGCAGGCAATGTGACATTTCTGTTTGTTGACGGAAATAAGAGAAGCACAGAGGTGCTCGATGAGTTTGAAGGTGTGACATCAGTGTTCAAAAATGTAGCATCCGGCATACTTGCCAATAAACCAACCTTTGACAATGGCAGCATAAAGCTTGGCACAGATGTAGATGTAGCGGTCATGGGAAATGATTACTTTGACTTTAACAGTGTGCAGCTCGTAGTTGCAAGCTCAGATACAGAGCTAAAGACATACGATATCCGACAGCTGTTGGCAGAAAACGGCACAGACAGTGCAGACTCTGCAGACACAGACTCCATCACATCCGCCTTAAGTCGGAAGGATGATGCCAAAAAAGATGGCTCAAAGAATGACACGGAAAATGATACCTCTGATGCCTCAAAAGAGGACGACGGTAAGCTCCATAGCCTCGAAGGCACAGTCAAAATCGAAGACTTAATCCCTGTCACAGCCGCAAGCAATATCAAAATATATGTCAAAGCAGTATCGGCACAGGGCTACACCTTCACATATGACCTGTTCGATGGTATCGTAAATCAGGACATCACAGACTTTGAAACTACAGCCGACATATCCGGCGGCGACTACACAGTAACCGACCCGGCCGGCAGCAAATATGAACCGTAAATATGATATAAGCGTAATTATTTAAAATCAGTTTTTCTTGTGTTTTCAAGGCGGCTCAGAATATTTATAAACAATATATAACTATTAAATAAGCTCATTTCGCATAAGTGAAATGAGCTTTAAATTTTAAGAAGAAAAAAGTGCCGGACAAAATTTCACGCCAGTGAAATAAGTCCGGCACTGCCAGAATGCAAGGCAGCAAAGCGCCTCGCTCATAAACCTGAATTAGCCGGAGAGTACACAGTGTGTTCCGAAGGAAAATGTGAACTGCCGCGGAGTTCCATAAAGTAAAGAAGAAAGAAAACATAAATAAAATCGTAACCTGTCCGGATAAACAACCGCGGCTGACTTCACATTTTTCTGAGGAATATACTGTGTGCTATGCCGGCAGCCTCACAACCTAAAAAGCGAGGCGCCCACCACACCTATCATATGATGAGCTGTGCTCACCCTTCTTTTTTGCTGAGCGGCAGCGTAAATATAAACTCAGTTCCAACACCCTCAGTACTTATCACATTTATATTCTCACCATGCGCCTGCACGATTTCTTTAACTATAGACAGGCCAAGTCCCGTACCGCGCTTATCCTTTCCACGGGATAAATCACTCTTGTAGAAGCGCTCCCAGATCTTTGAAAGGCTGTCCTTTGGTATACCGATACCGTGATCCTTTACTGATATAAACACCTTTTCATTTCTGATACTCGTCTCAATCTTGATACTCGAATCATTATTTGAAAACTTAACAGCGTTGTCTATCAGGTTGTAAAGAATCTGCTGGATTTTGACCATATCACCACGCACGAAAAGCTCTTTTCCGGTGAGCAGCAGGTCAAAGCTTAAGCCCTTTTCACTGCATTTACCCTCGAAGGTGAGGATTGTCGTGCGGATCATTGTATTGATGTCAAAATCAGCAATATCCAGGTGTATGCCGTGATGACCGAACTGGTTCAGATCAATAAGACTCTTGGTGAGCTTATTAAGCCTCTCGGTCTCAAAAAGGATGATGTTTAAGTATTTATCCTGCATCTCAACAGGAATGGTTCCGTCCAACATGGCCTCCACGTAGCCCTTTATCGAGGTAAGAGGGGAGCGGAAGTCGTGTGACACGTTGGAAACAAACTTGCGCTGATCATCCTCAAGCGTATCTAGCTCCGTTGCCATGTAGTTTAGTGTGTTTGCCAGATAGCCGATTTCGTCATTGGAATGTACATCAATCTGGGCAGTGAAATCACCCTTTGCATATTTCTTTGCGGTCTTTGTGATTTTGGAGATAGGACGGTAAATAGAGCGGCTCATCATGACAAGCATAATAAATGCCACTGCAAAAATGAGCGCTACAGTGTAAAAGGAGATATTCATAAAACCGTTTACACCTGCTGTGATATGGCTCATTGTCTTGTGAATGACTATGTAGCCGATATTCTGGTACGAGACATTTACAGGGGAAAATACGGACAGCATCTTATGCTTGAAGGAGCCGTAAAAATCTCCAATCATATAGTTGTTGCTGCCAAAATCGGTGACATCAAAGCCATTTATCACTACAGGCTTAGAACTGTCATTTTGGGTATCAATGCCTATTGTCGGATCATCTGAGTCCATGAGCAGCTCACCGTCAGGGCTGACCACCCATACCTTGGCATCCATATAGTCGGCTACGATTTTCATGTGATTCTGGAAATCGCTAAGCGACATGGATGAGTCAAAGTATTCGGCGGCGTAATCACCTGCAATGATGGAGGCTTCCCTGTAGAGATTGGATGCCTCCTGCTTTTCAATATAGTCTGTGGTGAGATGCTGTGTAAATGTGCATATAATGAAAAAAGCGATGACACCGTAAATCAGATAGCTGATTAACATTTTAGTGTAGATGGTATGCTTCATTATTTATTTTACCTCAAACTTGTATCCGATGCCCCAGACAGTTGCGATACGCCAGGTTGGCTTGTCCTTGATTTTCTCGCGGAGACGCTTTACATGCACATCGACAGTGCGGGTGTCGCCGACATATTCATAGCCCCATATGTTGTCCAGAAGCTGCTCCCTTGTAAACACCTGATTTGGAGACGAGGCAAGAAAATATAAAAGCTCAAGCTCCTTCGGCGGCATATCAATCTGCTGTCCGTCATAAGTGACAGAGTAGTTGGACAGATTTACAATAAGCCCCGGGTACTCCACACACTTGATATCTACGGAAGCATAGGCCTCCGGCTTTGCAGGCTGGAAGCGTCTGAGCACGGCCTTGACTCTTGCCACAAGCTCCTTTGAGTCAAAGGGCTTGAGTATATAGTCGTCGGCGCCAAGCTCCAGGCCTAAAACCTTGTCAAATACCTCGCCCTTTGCGGAGAGCATGATAATCGGCACATCGGACTTTGCACGTATCTCACGGCATACCTGATAGCCGTCTATGCCCGGAAGCATGAGGTCCAAAAGAAGCATGTTTGGCTTGTAGTGCTCAAACGCGATAAGAGCCTGCTCACCGTCATTTACGATTTTGGTGTCATAGCATTCCTTGGTCAGATATAGAGATATAAGCTCTGCTATATTGTTGTCGTCGTCTACTATCAGTATTTTCTGTTTAACAGCCATTTCTAATCTCCTTCTTAAAAATTATTTATATTCCGTAAAAGTACATTGTCGTTATTTAAAGGTTGCGATGGTTACTCCGGCATCGCCCTCACCAAACTCACCGAGATGGTATTCCGCAATAGTTTTTGTCCTCTTAAGGAGTCCATGCACAGCCTTTCGCAGTGCACCGGTGCCTTTTCCGTGGACAATGCGCACTGATGAAAGATGAGCGATATATGCGTCGTCTAAGTATTTATCCAAGAGAGCAAGTGCCTCATCCGTAGTCTTTCCAATCAGGTTGATTTCTGATGAAACTGACATTGACTTGCTCATCTTTATCTTGCTTCCGCTGCCGCCGTACTTCTTGGCAGGAGATACATCGTCGTTTAAGAGCACGAGGTCATTAATATTAACCAGCGAGCGCAGTATACCCATCTGCACATACAAATCGCCCTTGGCATTTGGCAGAGTGTGGACGGTTCCCTTCAGATTGAGGGAGAGCACAAGCACAGAATCACCGATGCGCAGCTTCTTAGGCGCCTTGTGATTTGCCTTGGCAGTGTTTTTCTTGATGTCTGACAGCTTCTTTTCCTTGTCATTCATCTTGTCACGAAGGGCAGAGCGCTCCTTTTCCATCTGGCTCATAGGAGCCTGCCCCTGTCCGTATTTGTTGAAATTGCGGATGGTTTTGTCGGCAAGTTCCTTTGCATCCTGCAGTATCTTGTAGGCTTCCTCATTTGCCTCGCGTAAAATCTTGTCTTTGCTCTTGTCTATGCGCTCGTTTTTCTCTTCGAGCTGTTTCTTGAGCTTTTCAATCTCGGCCTTGTAGCTGTTGATTTCAAGCTGTTCCTTTTCGATGGTTTGTCGCTGTGACTCGAGGCTTGCAATCAGATCTTCAAAATCAAGGTCGTTATCATTAATTCTGCTTTTTGCATCCTCGATGATGTTTTCGTCCAGACCAAGCTTTGATGAGATTGCAAATGCGTTACTCTTTCCAGGAATACCGATTAACAGGCGGTAGGTAGGGCTTAAAGTCTCAACATTGAACTCACAGCAGGCATTTTCCACACCGTCTGTGGAAAGCGCATATACCTTCAGCTCACTGTAGTGTGTGGTGGCCATGGTGATGGCACCATACTGGTGCAGTCTGTTTAAAATTGAGATGGCAAGTGCCGCACCCTCTGTCGGGTCGGTTCCCGAGCAGAGCTCATCGAACAGGCAAAGGCTTCTGTCATCGGCTTTTTCAAGAATTTTTACGATATTGGTCATGTGAGACGAGAAGGTACTGAGACTTTGTTCAATACTCTGCTCATCGCCTATATCCGCAAAGACATCTTCAAAGATGGCGAGCTTTGACCTGTCAGCCGCAGGAATGTGAAGACCTGCCTGACCCATGAGAGTCAAAAGTCCGACAGTCTTTAGTGAAACCGTCTTACCACCGGTATTTGGTCCGGTGATGATGAGCTGCTTATAGTCCTCGCCGAGCCGTACATCTATAGGGACCACCTTTTTAGCATCCAAAAGCGGATGACGGCCCTTTCTGATATTGATATGCCCATCGGTGTTGAAATCCGGTGCCACACCGTTATATGATTTAGCCAGATTTGCCTTTGCAAAAATGAAGTCAAGCTCTGAAAGAATCTCATAGTCCTGCTCCAAGGCAGCCGCATTCATGGCAACCTTGTCGCTGAGCGCTGCAAGGATTTTTTCAATCTCCTCCTGCTCCTTTATGAAAAGCTCCTTGAGCTCGTTATTCAAATTGACGACAGCCATCGGCTCGATAAAAAGGGTAGAGCCGGTAGATGACTGGTCGTGCATCATGCCGGGTACATTGCCCTTAGCCTCAGCCTTTACAGGCAGACAATATCTGCCGTCGCGCATGGTCACAACCGCATCCTGCAGATATGTCCTCGTTGTGCTGTTGTTCATGAGCTTGGTGAGCTGCGCATGGATTCTGTCGTTCATGCCGCGTATGCTCTTTCTTATCTTAAAAAGCTCAGGACTTGCATCATCGGCAATCTCTTCCTCAGATAAAATGCACCTCTTAATCTCATCGCAGAGCGCAGAAACCGGTTCAATCCCTGCAAACAGACCGGAGAGTGAATCCTGCTTCTCATTGTCCATGGCGCTTCTGCCATAAGCCTTCACGCGCTTTGCAACCTCCAAAAGACTGCAGATGCGAAGAAGCTCGGTCGTATTCAGAGCTCCGCCGATATCGAGTCTCTTTAGGGAAGCGTGTACATTGTGTATGCCAACGAAGGACACTCCGCTGTCCTTGTACAGGCGGATTAGTGCATCGGCAGTGGTGGTCTGCAGATGTCTGATTTCGTATAAATCGGTGATAGGCTCAAGCGAAAGACACCGCTTCTTTGTCTCATCACATGCTGCGTAGCTGCTTAGCATGGTGAGGATTTTGTTATATTCCAATGTTTTGTAAACTTTTTTATTCATTTCTATATCCTTATATTTCGGTAGTTGAATATTAAATTCATATTTACTGTATAGCTTATCATATTATAGCTGAAAATCTTCAAAAAAACCATAATAAATATGTATTAAATGATAATTACAAGATGATAACATAAAGTTTAATACATAACAAACCAGTTTGTTAAACGAGCCAAAAAGTACAGGCTTGCGACATGTACCCGCCGGACTGCTGCAAGCCCGGACTCAAAGCCCATACTCAAAGAAAAAATATGGTTGCAACGCAATATAATTCAGAATATAATGTAAGATAGTAACTAAAGACATCTAATCAGGGTAACAATATGGAGCAATTTATCAGAGAAAAGATAAAGGATAAACCGCTGAATAAAAAAAGACTTGCAAAAAAAGCAGGCACGGCAGCACTCTGCGGAGTGGCATTTGCAGTGGCTGCAAGCATTGTTTTTGCTATATTTCTGCCGGTTATCAACAGACAATCAAAAAAAGCTTCAGATGGGAAAAATAATAATGATGTGCAGACAGCCACACAGCAGTCAGGCATAGATGACAGCAGTGATGCATATAGTGAAAATGGTACACAAAGCGCAGAGCCCGGCACTTCTTCGGAGTCATCCCAGCAGACATACCAGCCTACACTGGCAGATTATCAGGCAGTGCAGAACCAGCTCTACAGAGTGGGCACTTCGGCCACGAAATTTGTAGTAGGAGTCACGGGTGTGACAGATGCCACTGATATTTTCAATAATTCCTATGAGACCGAGGGTCAGGGAGTGGGAGTGATACTGAGGGACAATGGAAAGCAGCTAATCATTCTGACAGAGAAAAATGTAGTGGATAAGGCGGATAAGCTTAGTGTAACCTTTGTAAACGACATGATGGCTGATGCTGCGCTGGTCAAGTATGACAGCAATACAGGTATAGCAATCATTTCCGTGGATAAGTCGCTTCTGGACGACGCCACAATAAGGGCTATAGCGGTTGCGGAGCTTGGTAATTCAAATATTGTTTCAAGAGGAGCATCTGTCATTGCACTTGAGGCAAACTATGCCATTCTCACAGGTCTTGTAACGTCAACAACCAACGAGCTGTCGGCGCAGGACAACAATTACTCGGTGCTCACCACAGATATCGCAAGCAACAAGTTGCAGAGCGGTATACTGATTAATACAGATGGTCAGGTCATAGGGCTTTCGCTGCAGGATTTCAATCCGGCGGAGGAAAACAATACGCTCACGGCTGTCAGCATAAGCGACCTGTCACCTGTCATTGAAAAGCTCGAAAGCGGCGCAGATGTGCCGTACATAGGCATCACCTGTACTACAGTTACAGAAAAAATAGCAAACAGATATAACATCCCAAAGGGTGTTTATATAAAGCAGGTTACCATGGATTCACCGGCATTTGTCTCGGGGCTTCAAAGCGGAGATGTGATAGTTGCGGTAAACAATACAGAGGTGTCGAATGTGTCCGCGTACAACACACAGCTTATGAAGCAAAAGCCTGAGGATACCTGCAATCTGAAAGTAAAGAGAAAAGGAAGCAACGGCTACACGGAGATTACCTGTCAGGTGAAAATCGGAGTGATGAATTAGCCGAAATTAGGAGGATATATGAAGTATATTTCAACTCTCCGCGAGGGAGAGAGAATCAATGAGATTTTTTTATGCAAGAGCAAGCAGACAGCCATGACCAAAAGCGGAAAGCCTTATGACAATGTTATCCTGCAGGATAAGACAGGCACGCTGGATGCCAAGATATGGGATGTGGGCTCAGTAGGCATTGAGGAATTTGATGCAATGGATTACATAGCCATAACCGGTGATATCACAAGCTTTCAGGGCAATTTGCAGTGTTCCATAAAGCGTGCGAGAAAGGTAAACGAGGGAGAATATGACCCTGCGGATTATCTGCCGGTCAGCGATAAGGATGTCGAGGTCATGTATAAGGAACTCATGGGCTTTATCGGCTCTGTAAAGAATCAGTACCTGTCACAGCTCTTACATAGCTTTTTTGACAATAAGGAGTTTGAGCGCCGTTTCAAGTTCCATTCAGCCGCAAAGAGCGTGCACCACGGCTTTGTAGGAGGTCTTTTGGAGCATACACTCGGTGTGACGAAGAACTGTGATTATTTTGCAAAAATGTATCCGGTCTTAAACCGTGACCTGCTTCTTACAGCAGCTATTTTCCATGATATCGGAAAATTAAAGGAGCTTTCTACTTTCCCGGAGAATGACTATACAGACGCTGGTCAGCTCCTCGGACATATCATGATTGGTGCAGAGTGGGTAGGCGATGCGATTAAGAGCATCGACGGCTTCCCGGTAGTGCTCGCAAACGAGCTGAAGCACTGCATACTTGCCCACCACGGCGAGCTTGAGTTTGGCTCTCCGAAAAAGCCGGCACTTGTCGAGGCACTTGCACTTAGCTTTGCAGACAACATAGATGCCAAGATGGAGACCTTCAGGGAGCTGCTTGTAAATGTGCCTGAAAACGATACAAAGTGGCAGGGCTACAACAGATTTATGGAGACAAATTTCCGCAGAACAAGTGTGTAAAAAGCGGACAATATTAATATAGCTATGGTGTGATTTTGGGTGTGAAAGCTTGCACCGGATACAAACATTATAAAGAGTAATTATATATATAAATAAAGAAGAGAAAAGCATGAAAAAAAATGACATATTTGAACTTGAAATAACAGATATGGGAACAGATGGCGAGGGTATCGGACATTATGATGGCATGACCTTTTTCGTAAAGGATGCACTGATTGGTGACGTCATAACAGCCCGCGCAATAAAATTAAAGAAAAACTATGGCTACGCAAGAGTGGAAGAGATTAAGACCCCTTCCACTTTTCGCGTTGAGCCGCAATGTGAGCTGCACAAGAGGTGCGGAGGCTGCCAGATACAGGCGCTCTCCTATGAAAAACAGCTTGAATTTAAAAATGATAAGGTGCGTAACAATCTCATGCGCATAGGTGGATTTTCCGAGGCAGAGCTGGACAGTAAAATGCAGCCGCCTGTAGGCGCAGACAATCCATACCGCTACCGCAACAAGGCACAGTTTCCGGTGGGATATGACAGGGATGGCAATATAGTGACAGGCTTTTATGCATCGCGAAGCCACAATATCATCCCGGTCGAGGACTGCAAGCTTGGGGTGCCGCAAAACAAAGAGATACTCGACATCATAAAGGAATGGATGAATGAGTGCGGCATTACGCCGTATGACGAGAACACACACAAAGGGCTCGTGCGCCACGTGCTTATCAGATATGGATTTACATCAAAGCAGATTATGGTGTGTCTTGTGATAAATGGGGACAGTCTTGAAGCAAAACGCCGAGCCGGGAATGCAGCAGATTCACTGTGCGAACGACTCTCAAAAATCGATGGAATGACTTCCATTTCCTACAATATCAACAAGGAAAACACAAATGTCATCCTCGGCAAAAAGACGGTCTGCATATGGGGCAGACCATATATTGAGGACACCATCCATTTGCTTTCTTACCCTGATTTCACACCACAGGGGACTGGCATCACATATCAGATTTCTCCACAGTCGTTCTATCAGGTAAACCCGAAGCAGACAGAAAAGCTCTACAGCACGGCACTTGCATTTGCAGGGCTCACAGGAAATGAAAATGTCTGGGATCTCTACTGTGGTATCGGTACCATATCGCTCTTTTTGTCACAGAAGGCAAAGCAGGTGTACGGAGTGGAAATAGTGCCTCAGGCAATCGAGGATGCAAAAAACAATGCGAAGCTCAATGGCATCACAAATGCACAGTTTTTCGTAGGAAAGGCTGAGGAGGTGCTGCCACAGTTCTATGCAGATGCAAAGAAAAATATAACTAAAGGGATTGAAGCTATCAAGCCAGAAGTACCTGCAGAAAAAGACACAGATGAAGCAGATATGCTTCGCCCGGATGTGATAGTCGTTGATCCACCAAGAAAGGGCTGCGATGAGAAGTGTCTGGACACAATGCTTGCGATGTCACCGGAGAGGATTGTTTATGTAAGCTGCGATTCGGCAACATTGGCAAGGGATTTGAAGATACTTTGCGAGGAGAAGTATGAGCTCATGAAGTGGCAGGCATTTGATCAGTTTTCTCATACGACGCATGTAGAAAGTATTTGTCTCCTCGAGCGGGTGAGCAACTGAAAAATATTGATATGAACTAAGTAAATTTATAGACATTTTCTTATCGTAAAGCTATAATATTAAAATCATATAGAACAGATAGACATTGATTTTAGAAAGTGATACAAATGAAAAAGCTAAAAAAGAGATTCATTATTCCGGCAGTGGTATTTATATTGGGCATGTGTGCGTTAATCGGCGCTATATATGTAGTCGGCAAGAGTCAGGAACAGCAGAACAGGACAAATGCAAAGCTCAATGCGATGACATATACGGAGCGTATATATGGCGAGCTTATGGAGGGAATAGGAGTTACCGATAGCTTAAAGCAGGTTGTCATAAGTGGTGATGGAAATATAAATAGGTTTTATGATATTGCAGCAAATATGATGGACGATTCGATTCAGAGTATACAGATAGCACCGAATGGAGTTGTGACTGAAATATATCCAGAGGAGAGTAATGAATCCAGTAAGATTGATCTGATAAATGATAGTGACAGGGGAGAGATTTCGCGCTATGCGAGGGATAATGACACTGTAATAATGCAGGGACCATTGGAGCTGAAGCAGGGCGGATATGGTATAGCAGTGCGCAATCCGGTTTATTTGGAGAATGAAAATGGTCAGAAGAGCTTTTGGGGCTTCACAATTGTTATACTGAAGGTTCCGGAAATTTTTTCTGAATCTGTAGAGGCTCTTTCCAGTTTTGGATATAAGTACAGTCTGCAGAAGTTTGCTTCGCCGTGGGATGATACGTATGAGTGGGTTTACGGTTCAAAGGAAGAGTTGAACGATCCGGTGATATATGACTTTAACGTGTATGGAGACAAGTGGAGGCTTGAGATTTTACCCAAGAGTGGGTTTTACAATAACAGATATCTGCTATATCTGTTCATCGGAGGTGGAGTTATTGTCCTGCTTTTGGCAGGGCTTACAGCAGCGTTGATTTCAATCAATGAGAACAGGAAGAATTTCAAGAGACTTGCTGTGACTGATGCACTGACCGGTATCTACAACAGGCACGGCTTTGATGAGCAGGTTGAGCAATATATGAGACAGAATCCGCAAAAGCATTGTGTTGTGGCAATGCTTGATATTGACGATTTCAAGCTGGTCAACGATGTGTATGGACATGCGGCAGGTGATGGTGCACTGCAGAAGCTTGCAGAGAGCATGAAGCAATATTTTTCAAAGAATGTTATACTAGGCAGAAACGGAGGCGATGAGTTTAGCATTTTTATGCCGGATTGCACGGTAGAGGAGGTTAAGCCTTTTCTTAAGAAGTTTACAGGAGAAACCAGGAAATTTTATTGTAAAGGTGAAGAACATACATTTACCATTTCACTGGGCTTTGCGGAGTATCCTGTTTTGGCTGATGACCGTTCACAGCTCATGCGGTGTGCGGATATGGCACTTTATGAGGTGAAAATGCGTGGGAAGAACGGCTGCATGGCATACCGTGAGGGTGAGCGTATAAAAAGCCGTGCGAAGCTTGGATTTGCCGTGAAGGATATTATTGACAATATGCCGGGAGCGTTCATTGTTTACAGGGCAGATAAAGAAAATGATGAGATCCTGCTTGCAAACAATGAGCTGCTTAGGCTTACAGGCTGTAAAAACATGGATGAGCTGCTTGCATATACAGGTAAGAGTTTCCGCAATCTGATACGCCGAGATGAACAGGAAAGCTGTCAAAAAAGCATATGGTCGCAGATTAACGGAGGACACTCAAATGATTATATTTTCTTTCATATGAAAAAAGCAGACGGCACATATATTTCAGTGCTCGATCATGACAGGATAGTGGATTCAGTGCACAATGGTAGAGTATTTTATGTGATGATTATGGACTTAAAGTCACTGCAGAGGCACTATGGAGACTGCCTGGAGCTGGTGGAAAAGTAGAAAAAAGCAGATTGTGGACATATGAGTTCACAATCTGCTTTTTTAATAGTGCATACACAATTTATTTATCCGAATAAATCACATTTCCACCGCATACGGTGTACTTAACCTTACCGGTCAGTTCCATGCCGGTAAAAGGTGTGTTTGATGACTTTGATGCATATTCGCATGGTACCCATTTTTCGTCAGGATCAAAGATGACAAAATCTGCAGCAGCACCCTCTGAGATAGTACCGTAAGGCATGTGGTACAGCCTGGCAGGATTGATAGTCATCTTTTCCAAAAGCTCAAGCATGCTCAGATGGCCCGGTTTGACAAGGCTTGTGATACCAAGAGCAAGAGATGTCTCAAGACCGATGATACCGCTTGGAGCTTCGGTTACAGGCTTTGATTTTTCCTCAGTGCTGTGAGGCGCATGATCTGTTGCGATAAGGTCTATTGTGCCATCGATAAGTCCCTCTATAATCTTTTGACGGTCTGCTTCAGTGCGCAGAGGCGGATTCATCTTGGCAAGGGTGCCGTGCTCTAAGACAGCATCCTCAGTCAGCGTGAAGTGATGTGGAGTGGCCTCGGCATGGAGCCTTGCACCAAGCTTTTTGTAGGTGCGGACTATATCAACAGATACACCGGAGCTGATGTGCTGTATTACAACGTCGGCGCCACTGCGCAGCGCAAGCAGACAGTCTCTTGCGACGAGAGTCTCCTCAGCGATGGATGGTGAGCCGTAGATACCGAGAGCGTCAGATATTTTTCCATGGTTGATGCCGTTATTTTTGATAAATGCAGGGTCCTCCTCATGGAGACTTATCGGCATATCCAGCTTTGCAGCATTTTGCATGGCTCTGTAGCAGAAAGCAGCATTTGTAAGCGAGATGCCGTCATCGGTAAAGCCACATGCTCCGGCTTCCTTTAAAGCTGCCATGTCAACCTCATCCTGTCCTTTGAGGGAGTGCGATATTGCAGCGGCCTGATACATACGGATTTTTTCCTGCTTTCCACGTGTGAGGTTGTCCTTTAGAGTATCCACATTGTCCACTGTAGGCTTTGTGTTTGCCATGCATACAACAGTTGTGAAGCCACCCTTTGCGGCAGCCAGGGAACCGGTGTGGATATCCTCCTTGTATGTGAAGCCCGGATCACGGAAATGCACATGTGTGTCGATAAGTCCAGGTCCGACAATCATTCCGGATGCATCTATTATTTCTTCTTTTTCAGTTGCAGCAGCATCTGACGCACATGAGATGTCAGGTGCTATTTTTACTATTTTTCCATCTTTTACAAGTATATCCATCTGTTCGTAGAGACCTGAAGCAGGGTCTGCTACAATGCCGTTTTTTATTATCATGATAATCCTCCTGTAGATTGTATTTATTTTCTGATATATCCTAGTATAACAGTTTTAAACGAACTACACTATATCACTTGCATATTTTACCGGTAGTACAAGAAAATAAAATTGAAAATATATAGGGGATAAAAGTATATTGACAACCTGTATATAACTGTATATACTGTATATATAACAGGTGGGCCAAAAAACGCAAAATGAATAAATCGCTAAGTAAAAAATGTCATTTGCATACAAAGGAGTAGCTTATGAATAATGCACTGATAGTCAGAAATGTCAGCAAAACATTTGACAAATTCAAGCTGGACAATATTTCATTTGAAGTGCCGGGTGGAAGCATTGTAGGTGTGATAGGAAAGAACGGCTGTGGCAAGTCAACACTTCTTTCTGTTCTTATGGGGATGAAAGAATCTGATTCGACAGACACCGGGATTGTGATAAACGGTGTGTGTCTGCAGACGGATGAGAAGGCATACAAGAAGAAAATAGCTTATGTATTTAGTGAATTGCCGTTTAGGGAAAATATATCTGCTGTCTCGATAGGAAAATATTACGGCAGATATTACGACGGATTTAATCAGAAAAAATATGAGGCTCTTCTTAAGCAGTATGGTCTTATCGATTTTGCTGGCGTACCTCTTAGAATTTCTAAAAGTAAAAAGGATATTATGAATGCCTCGGATTTTTCACAGGGGCAGAAGATACTGCTACAGCTTGCATTTGCACAGAGCTATGATGCGCAGGTGTACTTTTTTGATGAACCTACGGGAAATCTGGATGTTGAATTTCGTGATAAATTTTATGAAACCATAAGGGCGCTTGCAGCAGATGAAAATAAATGCATAATTTATGCGACACATCTGGTCGAGGAGCTTGAGCATTTCGCAGATTATATTTTATGGCTGCAAAAGAAAGACAATACCACAAGCAAATTCTATTACGGTTCGCTGGATGAGCTTAGGGATTCCTACAGACTTGTTTCCGGGGACAAGACACTGCTTGAGAGGATACCGAAGGAGCTTGTAGTCGGAGGGCGTTTAAGCGAAAGCTCGAACGAATTGCTGATAAGATATGATGAAGCAAAAATAACCGCAAAAATTAATCATGAAATCAGGCAGCATATGAGATATGCAGAGCTTAAAGAAATCATGTACTACGTACAGAAGAAAGAGATAATAAAAGAAAGTGGTGATGAGTAATGATCAGGGATTATTTTGAGAGAAAAAAGATATGGTTATCCAGTTCACCAGGGCATATCGGTTTGGCATTTATCGTATTACTTGTGACAACACTGTGCGGAGTATTGGGCTTTGTATTTGCCGGAGTGCTGCTTATAGCATTAAGTGCAAGCTATATCAGTTCTGAAATAAATTATCTTTTACCTTTTAATGAAAAGGAAAGAAAAACGAGATTTTTGACAGAGGTGATGCTTGATTTACTGTGTTTAAGTGTTCCTCTTCTTATAAACACTGCGATTATAGTGATAAGGCACAGAAAGCTGGAGCTTTTTTCACATCCGCTTTATGTGGCGGTATGTTTTATTTCATATATCATAATTCTTGCACACTTTTCGATAAATGATATCTTTTGGAAAGCAGCAGAAGACAGCAGAAATTTAGAAAAGTGTTTAGCTGACGCGAGTGTTTCAAAGTCTGTAAAAATATATGAGACTTTTATTGTGGTGGTAAAAATTGTTATATACATAGGGTTGTTTGTCTGCTTTATGACTATTGTTACAAATGGCAGCTTTTCTGATATGGCAGGAATAGGCAATGAGTTCTATAAGCTTGGATGTATAGCAGGAATTTTGTCAGGTACTATACTGGTGATAGACATGGTAAGAACTATTGGAGGCAGAAATGAATATTTCCATACAGTCTAAGGGCGGAACACCCATTTATGAGCAGATTGCCACGCAGATAAAGGAGGCAATACTTGCCGGAAAATTGAATAAGGATGATGCGCTTCCATCGATAAGGGCGCTTTCAGCGGACATTAAGGTCAGCGTCATTACCACGAAAAAGGCATATGAGGAGCTGGAAAAGGAGAAAATGATATATTCGGTGCCTGGAAAGGGCTTTTTCGTGGACGATCCGGATATGGCATATCTCGAGGAAAAACGTACTTTAAGTGTGGAGGAGGAGCTTGCCGCGGTTATAGAAAAGGCAAAGGCGGCAGAGCTTGATGAAGCAGAGTTTATTGATATGGTGAGGATACTTTGGGAGGAGGAAACATGCTAGAGGTTCAAAATTTATCTTACAGTACGAAAACCTTTTCTATGGAAAATGTCAGCTTTTCACTGGATGACGGATATCTCATGACACTTTTGGGAAGAAATGGCGCAGGAAAAACTACGCTTTTTGATTTAGTGTACGGACGTATTGAACCACTGAGTGGAAAGGTATTATGGAATGATATTGATGTCACCGGAATGAAAGCAATTGACATTCTGTATCATGATGAGGTGGCATATGTCGGTGGAAGAAGCTGGTGTATAGGCGGGATTAGGGCTGACGAAAATATCAGGCTGTTAAGCTGTCTTTACAGCAGATGGGATCAGAAGCATTTTGATGAAATACTTGAAATGATGGAGTTCACCAAGGAAGAATATACGACAAAATTTGAGGAGCTTTCAACAGGAAAACAGATGCAGCTCCAACTGGCTTTTGCTCTGGCAAGGCACCCAAAGCTTCTGCTTTTGGATGAGCCAATGGCAAATCTGGACCCGGTCGTAAAAACGGACATCTGGGAGCTTTTAATCCGAACAATAGAAAAAGAAAACATAAGCATCATACTCAGCACGCATCTGGTTGAGGAGGTCAATGACATAACTGACTATATCGGATTGCTTGATAATGGCAGGCTTGTTAAATTCGGGGACAGGGAACAGATATTACATGATGATTTAGGAAATAAAAATAAGAATCTCAGGGAATTACTGGAGGAAGAAAATGGATAAAGCGGAAGAAATTTTTGCAGAGGGCATAGAAGATAGAAATGTGAAAACAATAAGGCAGGCGAGAGTACTTTTTGTAATATGTCTTATGGCAGGCATGTTCATCATATTTGAAAGTGATGACATCTTTAAGTGGGTTGTAGTGTTGGCTGTTTATTTTTTTACAGATTCGTTTTATAAGAAATATCTGAGAGTGGAAGCAAATTTGGTTGATGATATGACCGGCAATGATATTTATCAGTTTATAGGACAGCACGCACTTTCGGTGGATTGCTATTTCGGGATTATTTCAAAAAAAATACGCAAATACAGGATAATTTTTTTTGCAGAGTATTTTTTGTGTACCATATTCTCAGATTCAAAGGGGGATGGGCTGATTATTGCCGTGTTGAGCGTTGTCGTAACGTATGCCACCGCATGGATAAAAAAGAAATATTTTATCTGCCGCCTGGTGGGAAAGCTAAAGCCTGTTGAAATGATATTAACTTTCACAGATAGTTTTTTAAACATATTTAAATTTCTTCTTATACTGTTGGTCAGCTTTTTGTTTTGTATGGTGTTTCTGGGAGTTGCAGAGGGCGCAGTGGAACGCGAAATGGTAAGCGGGCAGATACTTGAACGTTTTATAGGAATACCGGCCTTTTTGGTAATGGTTGTAGCAGGCTTGATTGTACCATTGGCAGGATATGCTTTTTTTAAACCATCAGCCATATTAAATGCAGCCATAAAAACTGCCATGGTCATAGGAATAGCGGGATTTATCTGTATACTGGCATCGGCAAGACTGTGGTATTATGAAATAAACTATACAACGCAGAAAATAACATTGGTTCATTTTAAGGAAAAACAGTATGATTTTTCAGATGTAGAAAGGTACATATGGAAAAGCGGTGATGACGATGAGTCTGAAAAAACGCTTGTTTTGTATCTGAAGGATGAAACAGTGCTGGATTTATGCGATGATGGTGCATTTAGCAGTGAGCAGGGCGATTTTGAGAAAGCGCAAAGGCAGGCGTGGCCGCAATCATGATAGACTGTATATATGGACAATAAAAGAAGTGATAGATATAATATATTCAACAAAAGATTTCAAGGAGAAAAACAATGAGCATAATAAAAGGTATACATCACGTATCAATGAAGTGCAGCAGCACAGAAGAATATGAAAAGACGATAGATTTCTACAAAAACATTCTGGGAATCCCGGTCATAAGGGAATGGCAGGCAGGAATCATGCTTGATACCGGAAATGGAATTGTTGAGATTTTTAACGATGGAGATGATGCACTGGGCAAAGGTGTGATTCGTCATTTCGCATTCGCAACAGATGATGTGGATGCGTGTGTAGAGGCTGTAAAAGCAGCAGGATACGAGGTATTTATCAAGCCGAAGGATATAGAAATCGCATCAACACCGGCATTTCCGGCGCGCATAGCATTCTGCAAAGGACCACTTGGCGAGGAAATCGAGCTGTTTGAGGAAAAGTGATAGGACGTATTAATGGTTTTATAGGGGTATTATGCTATGGGAAAAACTCCAATTAAGCACACGCTTGCAGGCTATATTATTAAAAAAACAGACACCGAAGGATACCGGTCAGGAAAACTAACCGGAGAAAAACATTTGAACAAAATAACAGAAATGATGGAATTTGTTGGTGGACGCCGGAAACTAATCGATCAGGCAAGGTTTATAGAGAATAATACACAAGCAGGCCACGATGGGAAGATAAGAATTAATTGGATTCAGGTCAACAGCGATATTAAAAAAATTGATTGTGATGTCAGCAGCATACCGGAGCTGTGTCGGCTTGAGGGTGTTGAGGATTCAAGAGCAAAACAGCTAAGATTGATAGAGTCTGTAAAGCAGTGGAAATCAGAGGTTGGTGACTGCGATTGGATATGCAGATATTATGATGATATTTTGGGGCGTCTGGAAGCCGGAAAGAGTGTCACAGAGGCTGAGGAGGATATGCGTTTTAAGTGTATCAATTCTATAACAAGAATAAAGGAGCCTGTGTGGGAGCGTGTTTTTAGTGCAAAGGTTTTTAATGATTCAAAGAAATTTGAAAAATGCTATCGACAAAAGATGGTATCAATTCTGACTAAATATTCTCCATATTATGAGAAGGATATGGAGGATTATGATACAGAGGGAGAGGAAGATGATGCCAAAGAGGATAAAAAGAAGTCGGGGCTTGAAATTTTGAAGATGCATGGTATTATGTCATATGCACAGACAATGGAATGGAAGGGACCATTGTCATATAGAATTGATGATACATGTGTTATTGATACGTCAAAGCAGATTTATGGAACCATTATTAATACGCAGACACTTGAGCATGCAAGTCCGGTTTCGCTTGCAGGATGCAAAAAAATTATGACCATAGAAAATAAGGCTAACTATGAAAGTATGCAATATGATGAGAATACTTTGTATATTTTTTGTCATGGTTATTTTACTCCTAAGGAAGTGTATTTTCTAAAGAAATTAAGCCTTATTGTATCTAAGGAATGTGAGTTCCTACATTGGGGAGATATGGATTTTGGAGGAATAAGCATATTCTTGTTTATTAAGGATAGAATTTTTGAAAAACTAATGCCTTATAGAATGGGGGTAGCGGATTTTGAGGAAGCATTAAAAAAAGACGCTGGAATACCACTTAAGGCTTCAACTAGGGAAAAACTGGAAAAAAAGGACGCAGGATTGCTTACTGAATTAAAAGAAGCAATTCTTGAATCGGATAAAACAATAGAGCAGGAAAGGCTCTTATGAGATTCATACGCACAGCATACCTCCTTCGTGCATACAATAGCATGAAGGAGGTATGTTTGTATTATGAATCCATTTAAAATGAGGCCGGAGAGAACCGGCGATTTATTTGTTGACTGGGAGAAATTCTGGGTAAAACCATATAACAAAAATGAGGTAAATCCGTATACAAGGACGAGAATCATATTGATGAATGGTACAGAATTTGAAAACGTGTGGTTTTCACATCAGTTTTCAAGAAGCGTAGGTGATGATGAGCTTAGACGAAAGCTTGCATACATCAGGAAAAGTGAGCAACAGCAGCAGAAAATACTAACACATTTAAAGCCGGCAGATGAGTCGGCATTGGAGCACACCATAGGCTACGAGCAGCTTGCGGTTGACCTGACTGCTCATCTTGCAAAACGAGTAAATGACAAAAATATTAAGTCTGCGCTCGATTTTGCCTTGCTCGAGGACTTTGATCATTTGTACCGCTATGCAGATTATCTTGATTTTACCACAGGTGAGCACGCAGAGAAGCTTGTCGGAGGCTATACGGAAATCACACCGGGCAGACCGACTATTTCACACCACAGGCATCCATATGATTCAATACGATATCCGATGACGGATAAATGCCCTGCGACAATGGATGTGCTGGCTGCAAACGTAATCACAGCAGCAGAACAGCAGACTATGAACTACTATATGAACACAGCGGCACTTTGGCCTGATGAGATGGGACGCAGGCTATATCAGGAAATCGGAATGGTCGAGGAACAGCATGTCACACAGTATGGCAGTCTGTTGAAGCCATGCATGAGCCGCCTTGAAAATCTCCTTGTGCATCAGTATGTCGAGTGCTGGCTGTATTGGAGCTGTTATGAAACTGAGACAGATACAAGAATACGTGGCATATGGCAGTTTATGTTTGAACAGGAGCTTAAGCATCTGCATATTGCACTTGAGCTGCTAAGACAGTATGAAAAAAAGGATTGGCAGGAGGTCATCCCTGACGCTGAGTTCCCGGCTCCACTTGTGCTGGAGAGCAATATTGAGTATGTCAGGTGTGTGCTTGGCAGTACGGTAAACGACACAGCATGTCGTGAAAGGTATGTGGATGTAAGAACCAATGCTCCTGAAACATTTATCAGATATCAGCGCATGGTCAATGACCCGGTAAGAAATGTAATGAGCCATACCTTTATTGAGGATTATATCCGCAAAAACGGGGAGGATTATCGCTTTGAGGTGGCGCCAAATCCGGTGCCGGAGCTTCGTGACCGTACAAAGGATAATATATGTGTGGGAAGACAGCCTCTTTGCAGGAATCGGTATTAGAAGCCATTTTATATGCCATCTGTGGCATGTGATACCCGGCCCTGACGTTTTGTCAGGGCATTGCTGTGCAAAGAAGTATAACTCGACTGTATCTAAGCTATGGAGCAGCTTGTACTCGTTGCTGGTCATACTGCTAGGTGTGAACCATAACGAGTAAGGCTCACAGAAGCCGGTTGACGAAATTATATAGGTGTATTAAACTGTAATTGGGTTAGAGAAGACTAATTACATACAGCTGTTTTACATTAAGTGCTTTTCGAGGTGGAGTCAGATTATGGGAATGCGTAGTATGTAGTAATCTGATTAATCATAAATGAGGGGCAAAATACTTTTTGATCCTAATATTATGATATACGAAACGATATAAGAAATAATATGTTGAATAATAAAATATTCAAACTTCCCATATTTTATTTTGTGATACCGGCCTAGCATACAGTGTATTCCTCATATTTTTTTCTTCGGAACAACTGTATACTCTCCGGTAAATATAGTTCTATATATGGGAAGTTTGTGTAAAATAGAAAAACGGCAGAACAGCAGAATAGGAGGCAACCATGATTACATCAACCATATTAGGTTTATTAATACCATTTATAGGCACGTCGCTCGGTGCGGCATGTGTACTTTTTATGAAAAATGAGCTTTCCGTAAAGACCACAAAAATGCTCAGTGGCTTTGCAGCAGGCGTAATGATTGCGGCATCAGTCTGGAGTCTTCTGATTCCGGCACTTGAGCAGTCACAGAGCCTTGGAAAAATGCAGTTCGTCCCGGCAGTAGCAGGCTTTATGCTCGGAATGTTTTTCCTATTGATACTGGATACAATCACACCACATATGCATCTCGATAATTCAGTCGAGGGTCCAAAGAGCAATTTCAGCAGACAGACAATGATGGTGCTTGCAGTTACATTACATAATATACCGGAGGGCATGGCAGTCGGAGTGCTCTACGCAAGCTGGATATCAGGAACCACCACCATCACGAGGGCAGCAGCCCTTTCACTGGCAATAGGAATAGCCATACAGAATTTCCCGGAGGGCGCAATCATATCAATGCCATTACATAGCACAGGAAGCTCAAAGCTTAGAGCCTTTGTATATGGAGTACTGTCAGGAATAGTCGAGCCGATAGCGGGAATACTTACGATACTTGCCATTGGAATAATAGAGCCGGTGATGCCGTACCTGCTAAGCTTCGCCGCCGGAGCCATGATATATGTAGTCATAGAAGAACTCGTGCCGGAAATGTCAGAGGGAGGACACTCAAACCGCGCCACCATAGCATTTATGGTGGGCTTCTGCCTCATGATGACACTCGATGTGATGCTGGGCTAGGCCAGAGCGAGCCCGCGGCAGCAGCCGAGGGGAAAGCGTAAAAGAATAACGAGCACGCAAAGCGACAAGAAGGTAAATAGAGCCACAGCGTGAGGAACCCGGGCGGCAGGCACACACAGGCTCAGGAGGGCGAATAGCGGAGATGCCTAGATACTGTAGAAATTATGCCCACGAAGCACAGAAATGCCCAGCCATGGACGGCTAGGCAAGGCGTTATGCGCCATGGACGGCGCATAAAAGCCGGTTTCGTCAAGCAAAGAAACCCTGCAAGCATAATTTCGTACAGAATCTTGGCAGCATAGCGTAGCCCACCAGAGCCTGTGTGTGCCTGCCGCCCGGGTTCCGTCCCATCGCCAATTCCCCACAGCAATTCAAATGAATTGTGAAAAACTGTGAAAAAAAGGGAAATTTTTCCCGAATTATTTGGAAATTTTTAATGAATCGCAATTAAAAATAAAAAAAATCTAAACATCCCCAAAACGCAATAGAAAAACTGCACAAAAATAAAAACTTAAATTGTTGAAAATGTATAAAAAGCTAACTAAAAAATGAGTACGTTTGCCAGTCAAACAATATAAAAACGAAACGTTGACTTTATAAAACTATGTGACTAAAATCAAGTACAACGATAGTTGCTTCTTATTAAATCAAGACCGAACAAACATCAGAGGTCATACAAAACACATCTTGAGTTATTAAGAAACAATTTGCGTATCAAATTTCATATAGCAAAAAAGAAAGGAGGTAACGCAGATGGATGCTCTGGTAGATGGACTGTTAGAGGAACTTAATTGTGACGTGGTATTCAAGATACCGATATTCGGAGGCATACCCATATACGAGTCGGTAGTAGTCACATGGATAATAATGGCAGCGGTATTTTTACTGTGCTTTTTTCTCGGCAGAAATCTTTCAGTTGAAAATCCCGGACGCAGACAGGTAGCCGTAGAGGCAGGAGTCAAATTCCTTAATGATTTCTTCAGTGAGACACTCGGAGAAAAAGGAAAGGATTACATACCATATCTGGCAACAGTAATCATCTATATAGGAATAGCAAACCTGATAGGATTACTCGGCTTCAAACCGCCGACAAAGGATATGAACGTCACCGCAGCACTCGCTGTAATGAGTATAGTTCTTATCGAGGTGGCAGGAATCAGGGCAAAGGGCACCAAAAGGTGGCTTAAAAGCTTTGCAGAGCCAATGCCGGTAATACTACCTATCAATATCCTTGAGATCTTTATCAAACCATTATCGCTGTGTATGCGATTATTTGGAAACGTCCTTGGTTCATTCGTAATCATGGAGCTTTTAAAGATGGTCGTCCCGGCAATCGTCCCGGCAGTATTCAGTTGTTATTTTGATATCTTTGATGGACTTATACAGGCATATGTATTTGTATTCCTGACAGGACTTTTCATCAAGGAGGCAACCGAGTAAGAAGACCTGATGAGGCATGAAACACCACATCATTTAATTTCACATCGTAAGCATGGAAAATGTAACCTCGCTTACAAAAGAAACAAAATAATTGCTAACCAAAAGAAAGCATATAAGCAAGAAAAGGAGAACACATTATGTCATCAACATTATTAGTAGCAATCGGAGCTGGAATCGCAGTATTAACAGGAATCGGAGCCGGACTTGGAATCGGTAAGGCAACAAGCAGCGCAGTAGACGCAATCGCAAGACAGCCGGAGGCTGAGAGCAAAATCTCTAAATCACTTCTTTTAGGATGTGCCCTTGCAGAGGCAACAGCTATTTACGGTTTCGTTATCGCATTACTTATCATCCTCTTCCTTAAATAATCAGGCAGCGTAACTGACGGTTACAACCAGATGAAACAGAAAGGAAGGTAGAGCAATGTTAAAAATTGATCCATGGAACATAATATGGACAGTAGTCAATCTGCTTTTCCTGTACTGGATATTTAAGAAATTCCTCTTTGACCGCGTGATGGGCGTGATCAATCAGAGAGACGAAATGATTCAGAAGCAGTTCTCGGAAGCAAAGAAGAGTCAGGACGATGCAGAAAGCTTAAAGAGCGACTATAAAAAGAAGCTCGAGAATGCAAAGACTCAGGCAGACCAGATAATACTCGATGCCAGAGCAAGAGCTGAGGCTGAGCAGGAGAAGGCTCTTGAGAGAACCAGACAGGAAGCAGACAGTATGCTTGAAAAAGCAAAAGCGGACATTGCTAGCGAGCAGGATAAGGCAACAAAGGCCGCTGAGGCTGAAATTGCAAAACTTGCCATCTTAGCAGCGAGAAAGATTGTAAAGACAGGTGAAGCTAATGACACAGGCAGCAGTAAATAATGCAATAGTTTTGTACAGGCTGGCTGTAGAGCGTCGTGATGTGGAGGAAGCACAGAGAGTATACTTTGTGACAGAAAAGCTTGCACAGACGCTCGCAAATCCACTTATACCGCTGACCAAAAAGTATGACATCATAGAAAAGGTATACGGATTTGAGAGTGAGCCAAAGCTTATCACAAGCTTCATAAAGGAAATGGTAAAGCTTGGATATGCCGCTGAAATGAATGAAATCTTTGAGGCATATTACAGATACTGGGATGAGAAAAACCATATCATAAGAGCTGAGCTTATCAGTGCAGAGGCCGCAACCGACGAGGAAGCAAATGACGCCAAGGCGCTGCTACAAAGCAAATATCCGGAATATGAAATATCCCTTACACAGAAAGTGGACGAAACACTTTTAGGTGGATATGTGATTAAGACTCTTAATACAGAGTATGACAGAAGCTACGAAGGAAAGCTTCGTGAGCTTGAAAGAAAATTGACCAGGAGGTGACCCCTGTGGGCGCAATCAGTGCAACAGACATAATCTCCATTATCCAGAGCGAGATAGAGAATTTCGACTTCGATACCGAGAGCCGTGAGACCGGCGAGGTAATCTACGTCGGCGACGGAATCGCCACAATATACGGCATCGACCATGCCATGTATGGTGAGATCGTAGTATTCGATAATGGAGTAAAAGGAATGGTTCAGGATATCCGTCAGAATGAAATCGGTGTAATCCTTTTCGGAAGAGACCACGGAATCCATGAAGGAACCAAAGTAGTAAGAACAAAGAAAAAAGCCGGAATCCCTGTAGGCAAAGGCTTTATCGGCCGAATCATCAATGCTTTAGGTGAGCCTATTGATGGAAAGGGCGATATCAAAGAGGAAGATTACAGACCAATCGAGAATGAGGCACCGGGTATCGTGGACAGAAAGTCAGTAGATACTCCACTTGAGACAGGAATCCTCTCAATCGATTCAATGTTCCCAATCGGACGTGGACAGCGAGAGCTTATCATCGGTGACCGTCAGACAGGAAAGACATCAATTGCCACAGATACCATCATCAACCAGAAGGGCAAGGATGTTATCTGTATATATGTAGCAATTGGCCAGAAAGCATCAACAGTAGCAAAAATTGTGTCAACGCTGACAAAACACGGCGCAATGGATTACTCAATCGTGCTTTCATCAACAGCCAGCGATCCTGCATCACTGCAGTATATTGCACCATACGCAGGAACAGCCATGGCAGAGCATTTCATGCATCAGGGCAAGGATGTACTTATCGTATATGATGACCTTTCAAAGCATGCGGTAGCATACAGAGCACTTTCACTGCTGCTCGAGAGATCACCGGGACGTGAGGCATATCCAGGAGACGTATTCTATCTCCACTCAAGACTGCTCGAGAGATCAAGCCGTCTGAGCGATGAGCTTGGTGGAGGCTCAATCACAGCACTCCCAATCATCGAGACACAGGCAGGAGACGTATCAGCATATATCCCTACCAACGTAATATCTATCACAGACGGACAGATATTCTTAGAGAGCAACCTCTTCAACGCAGGTATGAGACCGGCCGTAAACGTAGGTCTTTCAGTATCCCGAGTTGGTGGAGCAGCCCAGACAAAGGCCATGAAGAAGGCATCAGGAAGCATCCGTATCGACCTGGCACAGTACAGGGAGATGGAGGTCTTCACACAGTTTGCATCAGACCTTGACGATGCCACAAAAGCACAGCTTGCACATGGAAAAGCACTTATGGAGCTTTTAAAACAGCCGCTTTGTCATCCGCTGTCACTGCATGAGCAGGTAATGACACTTATCATGGCAAACAATGGCGTATTTGACACAATTGAGACAAAAGATGTCAAGAAATATCAGGGCGATATCCTCTCATACATGGATCTTTCTTATCCGGAAATCGGACAGAAAATTGAAGAGAACAAAGCCATTGATGAGGAGCTCGTAAATAAAATCATGGATGCAGTAAAAGAGTATAAAGGGTAACAGGTAGTATTATGGCAAACACGAAGGAAATACAGGATCGAATAAAAAGTATCAATGATACGCTTAAAATCACAAATGCCATGTATATGATTTCTTCTTCGAAGCTGAAAAAGTCCAAAAAGATGCTGGCAGATACAGAGCCGTATTTCTTCACACTGCAATCAGAGATGAGTCGAATACTCAGGCATCTGCCTGATATGGAGGACATCTATTTCAAGACCAACGAGGATAAGCTGCCTGAGGACAGAAAGGTCGGATATATCGTAATCACAGCCGATAAAGGACTTGCGGGCTCATACAACCACAATATCCTGAAAATGGCTGAGGAGCACTTAAAGAATCATCCGAACCATTCACTTTTTGTACTAGGAGAGCTAGGACGTCATTATTTTGAACAGCGTGGGATTGAGATTGAAAAACAGTTTCACTACACAGTTCAGAATCCGACACTCAATCGTGCCAGAAATATTGCAGAAGAAATTTTGGAGCTATATCTACATAACGAGCTGGACGAAGTTTATATTATCTATACCAGCATGATAAATGCGATTCAGGAGGAAACACAGATGTCACAGCTTCTGCCGCTGAAAAAGGCAGACTTCACTGTGCAGATTCCTATAGATATACCGAGGGAGGAGCTGGCGCTTAAGCCATCGCCTGAGGCAGTCATGGATCGTATCGTACCAAACTACGTTGTTGGATTTGTCTACGGTGCTCTTGTAGAGTCATTTTCATGTGAGCAGAACGCCAGAATGATGGCGATGCAGTCCGCATCAAACAGTGCGAGGGACATGCTTGCAGAGCTTGACATTCTTTACAACCGTGCCAGACAGGCAGCGATTACACAGGAGATTACAGAGGTAATAGCCGGTGCTAAATCGCAGAAGAAAAAGAGAAAGTAGGCTTTTTGATGAAAACAGGAAAAATTATCCAGGTTATGGGTCCTGTTGTCGATGTAGAGTTCGAGGATGAGAACCTGCCGGCAATCAGAGACGCACTAGAAGTTTTAAATGGTGACAAAAAAAGTGTGATGGAAGTCGCACAGCATATTGGAAATAATACAGTACGCTGTATCATGCTTGCTTCCAGTGAGGGACTTCACAGAGATATGGAAGTAACAGCCACAGGCGCCGGCATCAAGACACCTGTCGGAGAGCAGACTCTCGGCAGACTGTTCAACGTGCTCGGTGAAGCTATCGACGGCGGAGCACAGCCTGATACAGAAGAAAAGTGGGAAATCCACAGAGAGCCACCAACATTTGAGGAGCAGAACCCTGCAGAGGAAATCCTCGAGACAGGAATCAAGGTCATAGACCTCCTTGCCCCATATGCAAAGGGTGGTAAAATCGGACTCTTCGGAGGAGCCGGAGTAGGAAAAACAGTACTCATCCAGGAGCTCATCAGCAATATCGCAACAGAGCACGGCGGCTACTCAATCTTTACAGGAGTCGGAGAGCGTTCCAGAGAGGGAAATGATCTCTGGACAGAAATGAAGGAATCAGGAGTTCTGGAAAAGACAGCCCTAGTGTTCGGACAGATGAACGAGCCACCAGGAGCACGTATGCGTGTAGCAGAGACAGGACTTACAATGGCAGAGTATTTCAGGGATGAGAAGCACCAGAACGTGCTGCTTTTCATCGACAATATATTCCGTTTCACACAGGCAGGTTCAGAGGTTTCAGCACTTTTAGGACGTATGCCTTCAGCCGTAGGTTATCAGCCTACACTGGCTACTGAGATGGGTGAGCTGCAGGAGCGAATCGCATCAACAAAGAACGGTTCAGTAACATCGGTACAGGCCGTATACGTACCAGCCGATGACCTCACAGACCCGGCTCCGGCTACAACCTTCGCACATCTGGATGCCACAACAGTTCTTTCAAGAAAGATTGTTGAACAGGGTATTTACCCGGCTGTAGACCCACTTGAGTCTACATCACGTATCCTCGAGCCTGACATCGTAGGTGAGGAGCATTATCAGGTAGCACGAAAGGTACAGGAGATTCTCCAGAAGTACAAGGAGCTGCAGGATATCATCGCAATCCTCGGTATGGAGGAGCTGGCAGATGAGGACAAGGTGCTCGTATACAGAGCAAGAAAAATCCAGAAGTTCCTCTCACAGCCATTCCACGTTGCTGAGAACTTCACAGGTATCCAGGGTGTCTATGTGCCGGTTGAGGAGACCATAAGGGGCTTCAAGGCAATCATAGACGGTGAGATGGACGAGTATCCTGAGAACGCATTTTTCAATGTCGGAACAATCGAGGACGTCAAGGAAAAAGCAAAGACTATGCAGCAGTAAAAGCATAAGGAAGGACAAATCGTATGGCAACAAATACATTTTATCTAAAGGTAATAGCTGCTAACAGAGTGTTTTACTCAGGAAGATGTCGTTCCATAATAGTCCCTGAGTTCGATGGCCAGAAGGAAATCCTCGCCCACCACGAGGATATGGTCATAGCCGTCGATGAGGGCGAGATGAGATTTCAGCCGGAGGGCAGTGACAACTGGGAGTACGCGGTAGTGGGAATGGGCTTCGTAGAGATAGTCAACAACCGTGTGACACTGCTTGTCGAGACAGCCGAGCATCCGGAGGAAATCGACATAGCAAGAGCAAGAGAGGCAAAGGAGAGAGCTGAGGAGCAGCTTCGCCAGAAGCAGAGTATTCAGGAGTATTATCACTCAAGAGCTTCGCTGGCCCGTGCCATGACACGACTGAAAGCAACTTCAGGAAAATAATAAATGTTAACAAATTACAAAAAAGAGGTTGTGACGACCTCTTTTTTGTTTACATTACACATGAAATGAGTTACAATGACATTGTATAGGTTAGTAATATGGTCATAGAAGACAGGTGGGAATATGAGAATAATATACGGACTGGCAGTGTTACTGGAAGCAATACTGATTGCACATTGCGCAATCGGTTCCTTTAAAAAACATGACAGACTCGGTAAAAGTGTGTGTATATATGAGACGCTGGCATTTGCCTGCGCTACAGTCTTTTTTGTTTTTACATTTGTGCCGGGGCACATTGTTACAGTACTTGCGAAGGGGCTTACTATGGCCCTGTTTGACTGGATGCTCATCGCTCTTATGTTTTATACACAGTATTATACAGGTGCTGTAAAGACCTTCAAGGGAGTGCAGGCTGCTTCCATGATATTTGCGGTGCTGGACACATATATGCTTATAGAGAACACCTGGACTAATAAGATTTTTGATATAGAATCCATAAAAGCTGAGAATATTAAGGTAGTATTCAATAATGACAGCCTATGGTACAGGCTGCATTTTATATTCACATATGCGTTTGTGATTCTGATTATTTTTACATATCTGTATATGATTATCAAATCATCGCGCATGTACAGGGAGGCATACGAGGCTATAGCGGTAGTTATCCTTATCGGCTTTTCGTTTGACATTGCTACTATAGGTTCGGACTCCATATATGACCTCACCATGATTATATATGGTGCTATGGCTATTATCATATATTATCTGACATACAGATATGTGCCGAATGAGCTTATAGAAAATATGCTCTCTCTTGTGGTCAGTGATATGAACAATGGTATCATCTGCTATGACAGAAAGGGCAGGTGCATATATTACAATGACCTGATGGAGGCTATTTACAGGCATGGCGGCAATATGTCTGTTTATGAAAGTAAATATAGTCAGTGGATGGAAAAGCTGGGAGATGACAGAAGGGACAGCATGACCTTCCAGACGGATATTGAACTCAACGGTGAAAAGCACTATTTTGAGATTGCCTACAAGCGCATATATGATGAGAGCAATCGCGTTATATGTGATTATTTTGTATACAATGACCGTACACAGATGTATGAGTCGTGGGTGCAGGAAAAGTACAAGGCATCGCATGACAGTCTGACCGGACTTTTGAACCGTGACCAGTTCTATGAGGATGTGCACGATATGGTGAACAAGTATCATGACACAACCTTCTACCTGATTTGCAGCAATATAAAGGATTTCAAATTCATCAATGAGATATTTGGAATGGAGAAGGGCAATCAAGTGCTCATAAAGCAGGCGAAGCTCATGGCATCGAATCCATCTGAGAGGACCATTTGTGCAAGGCTTATGAATGACCGCTTTGCGCTGTGTCTGCCAAGAGAAGAGTTTGATGAAAAAAGAGTGACAGATTCAATAAAAGAGCTGCAGCGTGAGTTTACGGGCAATTCTTTCCATCTGCATACATACATTGGTGTGTATGAGATAAGAGACAGGGATGAGGCTGTCAGAATTATGGTAGACAAGGCTAATATAGCGGCAGACACCATAAAGAATAATTACGACTGCTGTGTGGCATACTATGATGAGCATCTGCTTGAGATATCAATAGAGCAGAGACGTCTGCTCGGTGAATTTGAGCCGGCACTGCAAAAGGATGAGTTTGTCATGTACTTACAGCCACAGGTGAACCGTGATGGTGTTGCGAGGGGCGCAGAAGCGCTGGTACGCTGGGGTCATCCATCAAGAGGCATCCTGACACCGTATGCTTTTATTGATATTTTAGAGAACGCAGGTCTCATTTACAAGTTAGACCTCTATATATGGGAAAAAGCAGCACAAAAGCTTGCAGAGTGGAAGGAAAAAGGCTATGGAAGCTATCATATATCTGTAAATATATCTACAAAGGACTTTTACATTATAGATATATATGAGACCTTTACAGGGCTGATTAATAAATATGGCATAGCAGCGTCCAATCTGCATCTGGAGATTACAGAGACAACGCTGATGACCGATTTTGAGAAGAATATGAATATTATCCACAAGCTTCAGGATGTAGGCTTCAGGGTGGAGATTGATGATTTCGGAAGCGGTTACTCATCACTCAACATGCTAAAGGATATTAGTGCCGATGTGCTGAAAATCGATATGGGCTTTCTTCGCAAATCTGAGAACGAGGTCAAGGGACAGGATATATTAGAGAGTATCATAGCGCTTGCAGGCAAGATAGGTATGGACGTCATCACAGAGGGTGTGGAGACGAAAAAGCAGCTTGATATGCTCACAATGATGGGCTGTCATGAGTTCCAGGGATATTATTTCTCAAAGCCGGTGCCGGTATCGGAGTTTGAAGAAAAGTATCTGGTATAGCTATGATGTATATCTATTATGTATATCCAATATATATTTTAGGTATTGTGCAAAATTTAATACACTGTATATTTGGGGCGGGTATTGAAATATCCGCCCTTTTTTTCTATAATAATAAACCGTGTGGATTGCTGTAAATATGTAATTGCTGTGGGTCACACGAGGGTGTGGCAGTTAACAGCGAATATGAGAAAAAGAGGCGAAAAAATGACTGAAAAAGAAAAAATAAGGATTCAGACATCAGAGACCTTTTTGCTGAGTGCGATTCTGGCACTTTCCGGAGGCTTTCAGGATGCCTACACATACAACGTGAGAAACAAGGTGTTCTCGAATGCGCAGACAGGAAACGTAGTGCTGATGAGCCAGCATCTGATGATAGGTGAATGGATGAAGGGACTATCGTATCTTTTCCCAATCCTTTCATTTGCACTCGGTGTGCTTGTGGCAGAGAGAATCGGGCATAGATATAAGAAGGCAAAGCGCATCCACTGGCGTCAGATAGTGGTGATGATAGAGATAATCATACTGTTTGTGGTCGGCTTCATACCACACAGGTACGATATGATAGCGACAATGCTTGTATCATTCAGCTGTTCTATGCAGGTGCAGTCCTTCAGAAAGGTAAACGGCTACGGCTATGCCAGCACCATGTGCATCGGCAACTTAAGAAGCGGCACAGAGAGCCTGTCAATATATCTGCGTGACAGAAATATCGGGGCACTGAAAAAGACCGCGCACTACTATGGAATTATTCTGATATTTGCAATAGGAGCAGGTATAGGCGGAGTGTGCTCACTGCACATAGGAATACGCGCTATATGGGCTTCAAGCGTGCTGCTTGCCATTGTATGTACAATGATGGTCAGGGAACACAGATAAACAGTTACAAATAGTCACGAAATATATATAACGGAGATACAATATAAAATGAAATTATTAAAGCAATTTCTCATCATACTTGCGATTTCGTTTGTAGGTGAGATACTCAAATATTTACTGCCATTGCCTGTTCCGGCGAGCATATATGGCATGGTTATACTTTTCATAGGTCTGCTGACAGGCCTGATACCGCTTAACTCTGTAAGGAGTGCAGGCAAATTCATGATAGAGATAATGCCTGTCATGTTTATCCCTGCGGGAGTGGGGCTTATGTCATCATGGGGCAATCTTAAGCCGGTGCTCGTACCGGTGATTGTAATCACGGTCGTGGCACTTCTTACTGTAATGATTGCTACAGGACATGTTTCACAGCTCGTAATCCGTATGCAGAAGCGCAAGAGGGCTGATGCTGGAGAAAATAAATAAGATAGAGGATAATCATAATGGATAATTTGTTTCAGACATCGCTTTTTGCCGGTGTCACAGTAAGTCTGGTTGCATATCTGCTAGGTATGCTTTTAAAGAAAAAGTTTAAGCTTGCAATACTCAATCCGCTTCTCATTTCAATAGTACTGACCATCATAGTGCTTGTTGTGGCAGATGTGGATTATGACACATACAATAAGGGGGCATCGTACCTTAGCTGGTTTCTGACACCGGCCACGGTATGCCTTGCGATACCACTCTATGAGCAGTGGACACTGCTCAAGAAAAATATAGCAGCAGTCGCGCTCGGACTCACGGCAGGAGTCATAACAAGCCTTGTGACAGTGCTCGTGCTGTCAGTGCTTATGGGGCTTTCGCACGAGGTCTATGTCACACTGCTTCCAAAGTCCATCACGACAGCTATCGGTATGGGCGTATCAGAGGAACTCGGCGGATATGTGACCATTACTGTCGCAGTTATCGTCGTGACAGGTGTGATTGGAAATATACTCGGAGAGTTTGTTTGCAAAATATTCAGAATCACTGAGCCTATATCGAAGGGACTGGCGCTTGGCGCTTCATCACATGCCATCGGAACAGCGAAGGCTATCGAGATTGGCGAGATAGAGGGAGCCATGAGCTCTCTTGCTATCGCAGTGGCAGGAATACTTACGGTGGTGTTTGCATCGGTGTTTGCAAACTTTTATTGATTTGTCTGAGCGCTTCCTGCGCGTTGGCTTTTTCTACAGAAAGGAGCTATATTTATATGATAATTACTATAGCAAGAAAGTGCGGTTGCGATGCAGATAGTATCAGTAGAGCAGTCGCTGAGAAATATCATTTACATTTCATGGACAGAGAGGCTATTGCGGCCGGTGCCAAAGAGGCAGGCTGCTATGATGAGTATGAGGAGTTTTACAGTGAGAGACCGGTTAATTCCCTGCTTTACTCTATTGTGATGGAGACGGAGGAGGATAATGTGCTGCATGATACTCCGGGGAGGGCTCTTACATTTATAGACAGGCTGCCGCTTGAGGACGGCTGTGAGGGATATGTGATTCAGGGAAGATGTGCAAACTTTGCCTTTCAGGGAAGAGATGATGTTGTCTCAGTTTTCCTGACAGCGAATGATGCCTTCTGCGTTGATACTGTGGCTGATACACATGGAGTCTCAGTGAGAAAGGCAAAGACTGTTGTGCGTGAGACAAATGACAACAGAAAGACCTATCACAAATACTATACTGGACAGGAGTGGGGGCAGGCAGAAAACTATGACCTGTGCCTGAATGTGGCAAAGCTCGGTGTAGATGGTGTGATTGCGATGATTGACAGCTTCATACAAAATAGAAAATAGAAGTGTATATACAAAAGCCGAATCCATGGGAGTGTGGATTCGGCTTTTTGAGTTTGTTTTTGAAAATAAAATTCATCGTTGGAAAAATGTACGGAATTATGTTACAAACACAGCAAAGAATATCAAAAATAATGTTGCAAATACATAGAAAACATCAAGAATAATTTTACAACGGGGATATATCTTGAAAAAATAGCTAATTAACGTTATAATATAATTAGCTAAAAAAGAAATGGATAGGAGGAAGGCATATGAATACAGCAACAGCAACTGCAACAGAAATGCAGAACAATTTTGGGAGATATTTGAATCTTGTTATGTCAGGACATGAAATCATTGTTACAAAGAATGGTCATGAAGTGGGAAGATTTATTCCTAAGGATGCCGCAGTATCATATTTGACGGATTCTCTAACAGGAATTCTTCAGGATAATGGTAATTTAGATGAGATAAAAACCGAAAGTATGAGGGAAAAATATGGTTTTGTTGATTGATACTAACATTATACTTGATGTTTTACTAAGTCGCTCAGATTTTGTGAAGGAATCATCTATAATTTGGAAACTTTGTGAAACTGAACAGGCAAAGGGATATATATCTACATTAACTTATGCAAATATGATGTATATCATGAGAAAACAAATGACTCCAGAGCAGATAGAAGATGTATTCCGCAAGTTAAAACTTATTTTTGAGTTCGCTGATTTTAGTTCAGTTGTGCTTGAGATGGCTGTAAATATGAAGTGGAAAGATTTTGAAGATGCCATACAAAGTGCAACTGCTGAATATGTTCATGCAGACTATATTATTACGCGCAACATTAAAGACTTTACGCAAAGTAAGGTTATGGCACTTACACCTGCGGAACTTTTGGCAAGAATTTAATTGCAATGAATCTAATAATTAAAAGTGTAATATTATTGGTAAAACAGATAGGAGGCATATATGTTAAACGGTGTGGGAACAAATATTTCAATGGCATATACTTCAAATTATAATAAGAAGTCAACAGGCGATAAAATGAATATAGAGTTCGAAATAGGAAATAGTGAGCAAAATTCCTTAAATAAATGTGGGGAGAGGCAGAGTGAGCTTACTGAAATATACATGAATATGTTGTCGGAAAATAACAGTTTTCTTTACAATAAATTGGTAAATAATAAAAATGCAGTTGAACAGGTGGCACCGGATAAGGAAATTCCAAATGATAAGCTGAAAAATATCGGAATGACAAGTTTTGGACTGTCTGATACAGAAAGTCAGATAGTTTTAGCTTCATATGTGAAAACATCAAAGGAGGATGATCCTGTTGTTCAAGTGGCATATGGACATGGTGATAACAGAAAAGTATATCATGTGCATGTAAATGATGTTGATACGTCGAATGCTTCGGATCTGGAAATGTTTGCGCTTATGTCATATGAGGGTTATAAAGGAAGAACTGCGCCTAATTCGATAAATAATTATTCTGCCTATAAAACAATGAAAGCAGATGCCGGTTATGGAATGGCTTCTGCTGATGAAAATAGCTTTGTAAACAAAAAAGTGAATGCTGATTATTTATTGGAGCAAATATATGATTCATTAAAGAAGCGGGAAACAGAACAAGAAGCAAAGAGCTTTGATGTATGTGAATATTTGCTCCAGATGATAAAAAATCGTTAAAAGCAGCAACTTTCAGTGCCGAAGCATAATAATAGTATGGAATGTCTTGGTAGGATCATCAAAGTAAAAAGTCATTTCACCATTATACTTCTTAACAATATTTTCTATACTACGCATACCGAATCCATGAAACTGTGGATTCGGTTTTTTAGTTGGTAAAAGGTTGCCATTCTTATCGATAGGATTTACGCGGCAGGAATCAATGAGCGTGATAATGGTCATGTTATTGTTCTCTTTATGAAAAACATTGAGTTCTATAAAAGGATTAACTGTTTTTTCGGCTGACTCTACAGCATTATCCATGAGATTACCGAAAAGTACACTGAGATCATCATATGTCACGAAATCAATACATTTACTTCTTATATCAATATGCAGCGCAATCTTTTTCGTAAGACATATTTTCTGGTAACGGCAGAGCAGTGCGTTTAAAAGGTCATTATCGCTTACCCGCACGGAGTGCTTTAACTCAGAAGAACCGAGTACGTGGGTAAGGTATGCTGCAACTTTTTCATAATCGTGCTGTTCATTCAGTGAGGCTATGGCATTGAGATGCTTTTTGATGTCATGAATGAGAACTTTTTGTTTCTCATCCTGTGACACGAGGGCTTTGTAGTATTCTACAGAGTCGGCATCACGCTGGTTCTGAAATGTGAGCTCTGCTATTTCGGAATTTTTTTGCTTAATATGTTCAAACAGTCCAAAAATGAGAATATTAATAAGTAGAATAAAAAGCATGCTTATACTTATCATTGCATCAAGTTTGTTTTTCAATGGAGTTGTAAGACACAAATGTATAAAAGTAAAAGATATCCATAATGATAATATTGGAATTATACATAAGAGAAAACATTCTCTAGAAGAAAATTGTATGGTATTGTTGCTATTTTTTAACAAGGTATGTGATATAAAAAATGTGATGATAAAATATAGTAATTTGCTGATTATAGCCATTACGAGAGTAATGTGATGTATATAAATTTCGGTATAAAAATGCACACTTATATTTGAATAAATAGTAAGAACAATGAGTTCTGTAAAGATCATTGTAATGGTAAGGATAAGTGAGTGAAAAACAGCATTTAACTTTGTGGTTTGAAATAAGCAGCAGAAAATGAATATATGAAAAATAAAAAAAACTATGACATTAATATATGGATTTTGTAAAAGTGAAATTATGAATAATGTTGAGTATAAAATAAAAATTGCGATAAAAGTTTTAAAATGGGAAAAGCGATCTGAAAATATATTAGAAGTATATTGAATACAAATCAGAGCTTCTGCAATATAAATTAAAAAATAATAAATTGTAGTATTCATAATACTTACCTCTTACTTTCCATAAACATCAAATATGCTTTCTTAAATTCGGTGAATTTTCTTCTTGTTAAATATGCGGTGAACTGACCATCACAAAGGTATATCAGCTCGTGATCAAAGCTTGTTACCATAGCCATATTAACAATATAGCTGCGGTGAGACTGAAAAAAGGTAGCCTGTGGCAGATGATCTATCCAAAATTGAAGTGTCTGAGTGGAATCCAAATCAGCCGTAGCAGTGTGTACTATAACCTTTCTCCCCTTTGCTTCCACATATACGATATCGCAAGTCAAAACAGACGTAACACCATATTTTGTTTCAACAGCGATTTTTTGATTGATAGAATAGTATAATTCAAGTGCATCATCTAAATTTTGGAATAACCGTTGTTTATCTATTGGCTTAGATAAGTATCTGAATACATGAAACCTCATGGCAGCATCCAGATATTCGAGGTAAGATGTCACTATAAAAATAATAACGGATTCATTCTGCTTTTTTAGTTCATTTCCCACATAGATGCCGTCAAAACCGGGCATTTCCACATCTAAAAAAACGATATCTTTTTGGGATTTATCAGAAAGAAGGCTGTCCCCATCATTAAAGGTTACAATATCGAGATTATTTACTTTCTTTTTGTTGAAATATGTTTTGATTATTTGGGATAGTGACTGCGTGATAGATAGATCATCGTCACAAATAAGTATTCTCATTAAAAATCTCCTCTAAAAACATGGTTGTTGATATCATTATAGAAGAGTATGAGAATTAAGACAAGAAGAGCGTACGAAAAAACATAAATAAGTTATTTTTGGTTTGATTTATTCGGATAAAGCTCAACCAACAGCTCAGTAAATCTGCGTGTAAGTTCAACGGAAGTATCATCACAAAGAGTAAGATTATCCATCACTTGAAGTGGAGTGTTAGAGAGATGTGTACATCCGTTTATTAAATAATCAGGATTTATAGATAATGTATTACATATAGAAACAAAATGCTCAAAGCTTAGATGCTGAGAGCCACATTCAATCGCAGAAATGTGATTTTGAGAGATATCCAATTTTTCTGCAAAATCTGCTTGTGTCATATTTAATTCTTTACGACGCTGCTTAATGCGTTGTCCCATAGTAATGTAATCAAAATCCAAGATCATTAATTCCTTTCATATTTTATGTTAATGGTAGCAGTTATTTAAATAATAATGAACAAAGTAATACAGATATATTCTGTAATATAGATAATTTATAATTGCATGAATGAAAAAATCTGCGGGACAGTGTAAAAATGACAAATATTAGCCATATTACGACAATTTTAAGAGAAAAATGCTGTTTAGAGTAAACAATATAGATTTATTATAAAAAAAGCTTTATCATCAATTATAAGAAAATGATGGCAAGTAGAAGTTGATGAATATTTACAAAAGGAGGCAACTAATGAAGATTGCGACAGACAGAAGAAAAAACATTATTTCACATGTCAAAGGTACACTTGATACGATGCTTAGAGTAGAAGCAAACTCAGCATCCTGTGGTGTGATGTATGAACCTGAAAGCCCAAAAGAATTATCAAAATTTAAAAGGAAAACTAAATAATATGAGTGAGAAAATAGCAGATTGGTTAATAGAACAGAAAGCTATTTCCACTGGCGAACGTGAACTGTATGCATATGCAGTTCATTGTTTGTTCTCGCTCCTATATCCGATTGCTTTTGCTTCGGTTATAGGAGCTTTTTTGGGAATGCCGATAGAGGCAGTAGTTATGATTATGTCATTTATAGCAGTTAGGAAATTTTCCGGTGGGTATCATGCGGATAGTTTCTATAAATGTCTTATCATATCCAGTATAGTAATTATGACTATGCTACAGATATCAAATTATATAAATAATAATTTGCTCTTTAATGTTATATATATTGCCTCAAGTATCTTATTGATGATTTTTAGTCCAATAGATTCTGCAAACAAACGGCTTGATAATGATGATAAAAGATTTTGTAAAAAAATAACGATTTTAATAGTAGTGGTTTTGTTTATTATTGTAGAATTGCAATGGATAGCGGGATATAGATATTATACAAAGTTTATTGAATCTGGAGTAATGTTGGCAGAGATATTACAGCTACTTGCTATATTTAACTTAAAGTATGATAGAAAGTAAAGGAGAGGATTGTATGCATATTAGGTATTCTACAGATGATTATGAAAAATTAGACGGACAGCATAATATTATGGTTTTAGTTGGAAATGGGTTTGATATTGCCGTTTTGAACAAATATGGTGATAAAAAGATGAATGGAAAATCCACGAAATATTCTGATTTTTTTGAGTATGTTACATATTTTAGATTATGTGATGACAATAACTTAATATATAAGAAGATGAAAGAGGATCATGAGCAGAATAAAGAGAACTGGTGTGATTTTGAAAGCTCTGTTGATGAATTACTGGGGGAGATGATAAATGATGGACGACAAGGCGAAATTCCAAAATTAGAAACGGATCTTGACGCTATACAAAATTTATTTTCTCGATTCTTGAATGATATTGTGACTACTGATGTGGTGTTAAAATTAAACGATAAGTCAAAGGCGAATAAGTGGGCAGATACAAGCTTGAGCAAGTTTATGGGAGATATTAACCCTAAAGATGATATGATGTTTGTGAAAAATACATACCATTATAATTTGTACAATTTTATATTTGTTAATTTTAATTATACAGAATTATTGGATAATTACATATATTTAGATAAGTCACAATTCGAACCGCATAGGCACAAAAATGCAGATAGAAATTTTACATTTTTCCCCAATCCTGATGGAAAATTAACGGAATTTAATGAGGATACTTCTTGGTCATCTTATATTATGACTAATATTATTCATCCGCATGGAAGACAGAATATTCCACGTTCGATGATATTCGGAACAGAATTAGAAAATTATGATAAAAGTAAAGCTGAAAAGCGATTAATCAAGTCATATTGGGCACAGGATGATTTAAAATACAAGAGATATTTTAAGGATACTGAATTGTTTATTATTTATGGAATGTCAATGTCTAATACTGATGGGTGGTGGATGAACAACATATATAATTCACTAAAGATGAGGGAGTCGGAACTGATTATATACAATTTTGAAGAAGAATTATCAGATGATGATGTAAAACAAAAGTTTCTAGATGCATGTACTTATGTGGATGCATCTGAGTCGGAAAATGTAAAAGCAAAAATATATGTAGTTCAATTGCAAAATAATGAGAATTATTTTCTGGGATTAAAAGAGTCAAATTAAATATTTTAATCAGAGGTAAGTAAACTGTCTATGTAATATTATAAGAATCCGTTGCAATTATCAGATGTGCAGCGGATTCTTTTGTATTACGAGAATTATAGAGAGTATCTCTAAATGTGGGAAGTCTTTAATTTGTTATGATGCATTGAATGGTGTTTATTGGAGTTTTATAATATGTTAAAATTGATCAAATTATGAAATTATTGAGCAAATTATGAAATACAATAACTAAAATCGACCAGAAATGATTAAAAAATGTCATCCCATGTAAAGTGTATTGAAATATGTAAAATAGTAGCTATAATTAAAATTGATATCAAATTAACGAAACAATAATTATTGTTAATATGTGAATTATGAATAATTTTGGAGGAATTGCCATGAAGAAAAAAGTAATATCAAAGATGTTGTTTTTTTTAATTTTACTTGGGACAATAGGTGTGTATGCACAATCCTTTAAGTTTAGTCTTTCGGTACAAAATTGTGGATATACAGGTGAAGTGAAAAAAGCATCTGCTTCAGATATTGCCACTGTAATGCAGACAAATACGAGAGTAAATGGATATGTAATTGAAGCTAGAGTATGTAATCCGTCAGGTTATGCAAAATCATCAATTGCAACAATAAACGGTGTTGCAACTGGATATCCTTCATATTCCGGATATGGAGTATTACCGGGTGATTATCTTAGATTAAAAATTACAAATCCTGCGAGGAATAATGCATCTATAAGTCCGCAAGGGGAATGGATACCATAAATTGAGAGCAGGCATTAACTAGAGTTAATGTCTGCTTTTATAAATTATTAGGAGGAAGTGACTATATGCGTAAAAGAAAAATGTTAATTATATGCATGGCAGTTGTAATGATATTTACAGCCTGTGAACCTATGAGCACGAAAGAAGAGAAAATAAATGGGGATGAACTCGCAAAAATAGAAAAAAAGAGTCCGATGGAAATTGGCAGACATTTAATGATGAATCTTTCGGATAATATTAAGGTTGATGCGGATATTACAGGAATTAATGAATTGAGCGAGTATAAGGCTTCATCATTTAAGTGTACTCTACATACATTTGATGAAATAAAGTCATATAAACAGTTAAGCGATTATTTTGATATTGAAGAAAAAGATGCAGAAGTAGAGCAAACAGAGGACAAATTACCTAATGGTAATAATATGCAAATTGTGAATAATACGGGAAATGAAAATGCTTTTGATTTACAGGTGAGGACAGTATATGTATGGGGAATTGATAAAAGTTGTATTAATGCAGCTACTGTTGGATTTGGAGAAGATATTTTTCAATGGGGGGTTACTGATGTTGAAGCGTATAGAAATATAGTTAAGGAGGACGTAGACCTATCATTTATGAAAGAGAACGAGGCTGAAAAAATATCCAGAGAGTTTGTGGAAAATCTCGGGATTGAATTGATAGAGGATAGATTATGTTATGCTGGAACATATCAGGATTATCAGTATTACATAAAACAAGATAAACAAATAAGCGATTACTATGCAAGCATAGGAGCTGTACCAGAGAACTTTACATCTTCTATGGATGCGTACCATTTTGAATTTTTTCAAGGATATAATGAAATACCAATTTTACAACGAGAATCGGAGATAATGCCAGAAGGAGTATTTTATATTCCGAGTAGGTGCAAGATACTTTACGACAGTTCGGGCATTATTGATTTTGAAATTGCGACAATGTTCGATATAGAAAAAGAAACTATATCCGAAAAAAAGAAAATTATTGACATAGCTACTATACTCACAAAATTTAAGGAAAGTATGAATGGTGTAATTACAAATGGAGATATATCTATTGCTGAAATAGGATTAGCATATCTCCCTATATTATGTGATTCGAATAATATGGAGTATGAAGCTGATCCAACTTGGTATATAATATATGATTTGCCGGATTCATTTGAAGGTGGGGGAACAAGAAAAATGAATTTATATAATGCGTATACAGGTGATAGCTTATGATGAAAGGTATAAGACTGGAGCTGATAAAAACATTAGGAAGTAAAAGATTTGCGATAAGTATTTTTATGATTGCTCTAGGAATGTTGCTTAATTTTATTACAGATTCCAGATATTCAAGGTATACTAGTGTTGATGTGTGTCTGGCAGCTGCGTTTGATAAAAGTTTTTCTTTGACAATATTATTATTGTGTGTTATCCCATCGGGACTACAGCATTGCATTGAATACAATACAGGATTACATAAGTATGAAGTAATCCGTTGTGGTGTGAAAAATTATACTATTTCAAAGACAATTTCTGCTGTTGTGGGAGGTTTCCTTTCAACGATTGTTGGAATGGTTATGGCTATAATTGAAGCATATATGGTTACTATGATAACGAATAAAACAACAAAAAATATTGTTTCAAGTCGGTTAGCTATGGAACAGGAAATATGGAAAATATTAATATATTCCATATTATGTGCTGTAATAGCGCAGACTGCGTTTACAGTATCATGCTATATTTCTGATGTTTATGTAACAATAATAATGCCTATGCTATTGTATTGGGCATTTAATAGCGTTCTTGACAATAATTTTCCTGATTTTATGAGATTAAGCGTAATATATTATCCTATAACAAGTAATACAAGATGGAATAACTTTTGGATCGCATTTGGATATGCGTTATTAATCTCTCTATTTTTAGTTTTATTTTTAAATGAAATCGCTTATACAAAAATAAAAAGGAGAATGGAAAATGGTTAAAATTTGCGAGGCAGCTGTATTGAATGTAAGAAAATGGTCAAGTTGTTATCGGATATATATGATAGTACCACTCATAATAGTATTTACCAATATTCATGCGAAATGGATATACAGATATATAGAGGATCAACAGCTTGCAATATCAAATTGGTATTGTGTATTTCAAATGGGAGATGGGATAACTAGAATGTTATTTTACTTTGCACTTATATTATTGGTATGTAATGCGCCATACAGTGATGAACAACAGCTTTTTTCGCTTATTCGTCTTGGCAGAAGAAAATGGATGTGTGGACAAATATTATATACATTTCTGGCAAATGTGATTTTTTTTATTATGGTTGCTATTATAGGAACTCTTATGTTTTTCCCGCATGTTGGTTTTTCTTCAAATTGGGAAGCAATTATTGTTACACTTTCAAAGTCTGAATATGGGAAAACGGCTGGGATTACTCAGGAAGTATTACAAGCATATAGTCCTGTAAAAGCTTTTTTATTAACATATAGTCTAAATATATTGATTGGATTTATGATTAGTTTGATTGTTCTATTAGTAAATATGTTAAATTATCATGTGAAAGGAAGTGTTGTCGCAGTAGGAGTGGTGGTGATTTCGCAACTGGCAGGTAATTATTCTGAGGTATTACCATGGCTTAATTTTATATCACCTATAAGTTGGAGTTCACTTGATATTTTTGCGGCAAAATACACCAATATTAGTATAATATATGCATATGCGTTCTTAATTATAATGATAGCTTGTTTATTGAAAATTATTATGATTAAGAACAGAAACTATGTGATGCAAGTGAAAGGGGATTTCTGAAATGATAATTATAGAAAATGCTACAAAAAAGTTTGGAACCCAGACTGTATTAAATAATGTATCGTTGACTTTAGAAGACGGAAAGATATATGGTTTTGTAGGACAGAATGGCTGTGGAAAAACAGTTTTATTTAAGAGCATATGTGGATTTATATATCTTGACAGAGGAACAATAACAGTTGATGGAAAGGTTATAGGAAAAGATATTGATATAATAAAAGATGCTGGGATAATAATAGAAAGTCCGGGATTTTTACCCAATTATTCGGCATTTAAAAATCTAAAATTTCTAACTATGATAAAAGATAATATTGGAGATGAACAAATAAAGAGTACACTTATTAGTGTTGGCTTAGATCCGGAAAGCAAAAAGGTGGTAGGGAAATTTTCATTGGGAATGAGGCAGCGTCTTGGAATTGCACAGGCAATAATGGAGAATCCTCATATTTTAATACTTGATGAACCTATGAATGGTTTGGATAAGCGAGGAGTGGAAGACATTAGAAAAATTCTAATGGATTTGAAAAAGAAAGGAAAACTTATTCTTCTTGCAAGTCATAATCCATTAGATATAGATATATTATGTGATTGCGTCTATGAATTAGATGCAGGGACAATTGTTAACCAGAGAAGTATATTACCACGATAATAAAACATGTATAACCGAAAAAATCTTCTCATGAAAATAAGTTGAGTTTATTATAGAGAAGTACACCTAGTGAATTAATGGATAATTACATATATTTAGATAAGTCACAATTTGAACCGCATAGGCACAAAAATGCAGCTGTATGAGCCGATGAATGCACTTGTTAGTATAGGTGTAAATGATATAAGAGAAATACTGCTTGATCTCAAAAAGCAGGGAAGACTGGTTATTTTAGCCAGTCACATACATGAGGATATAGAAATATTGTGTGATGAGGTCGTGAAGATAGAGGCTGGAAAGGTCAGTATTATGTAAAAGTGAAACTCCGGGCAGATTGCTCCGGAGTTTTTTACAACTATGACACATCACAGGTTTATAATCATCATAACAATTAAACATCAGCAATCAAAGGAGAAGAAAGAGTATGAAGAAGAAAAAAATTACAGCAATAATGGCGGTGATCATGATGGCAGTGGGGCTTTCAGCATGTTCACAATCAAATGCCGGGCTAGAGGGAAAATCAGGTATTGTAAAGGATGAGGATTCAAAGACAGAAGGTGACACCGGTGTAGTAGACCAGACTCCGGCTACGTATGTGCAGGATGCGGAGTATGTTAACAAAGACGACATCGTGTCAGTTGATGATACAATTGAGATAAATGGAATTACTTATAAAATTGAAAAGTATGAGCATACCACAGAGTTTGGAAACAGAAATAAGGATACTGTTTTGGATTATTTGAAAGATTTATATGGTGAAGCTATTGATGATAATTATAATCTGAGTAATGGTAATAGTTATATTTTTATAACATTGACAATCGTTTATAAGGATGGAGATGATAAGCAGATTGAAGGTAATAGAAATGTGGGTGTTCTGTATGCCATCAAGGATGATATGGAGAGAATACAGGAAAACTCAGATTGTGTATATATAGACAACTATTGGCTTGGAGGAGATGAAAGTGATGTATATCATTATGTTTTAGGCAAGGGCGAGGGTATTACATCAGAGCTGGGATATATTATTCAGGATGAGGGAATGCCTGAAGATACTAAATGTATTTATTACTGTATAGAGGGCAAAGATTCAAAAACCAATGATACGGTGAAGAAATATTTTAAACTGGAGCTGTAGTTATGAATAGAATATTTAAACTCGAAATAAAACGTGCTTTTAGAAACAGATTATTTGCTGCCACATTGTGTGTTGCGTTTGCAATATGTGTATGGCATTTTATGGAAAATGTGTGGATATGGAGGATGTATATTTACTCCGACACGTATCCATTGTCTGCATATGAGAAATGGATAGGTGCGGATAATGCAAGTGTGCAGCCGTTGCTGCTTTATCTGATAATGCCCGCTTTATGTGCCATACCATATGGCAGAAGCTTTTATTTTGATGTTAAATCAGGGTATGCTGCCCAGATCATATCAAGAGGAAAGAAGAGCGATTATATAAGAGCAAAATATGGGGCTGCATTTGTAAGCGGTGCGCTTATAGGAATGATACCACTGGTGTTTGACTTTCTGCTTACTGCAATGGTATTTCCGATGGTAATACCACAGGTAGGAACAGGCACATTCCCGGTAGCGGCAATGGATATCATGTCAGGGGTATTTTATACACATCCACTTGTATACAATCTGATTTTTGTGCTGATTGATGGCTGCTTCTGGGGACTTTTAAACTGTGCGGTGTTGTGGGCGGTTAATTTTGTAAGAAACCGGTTCTGGATATTGCTGACACCGTTTATCATATACGTGTTTGTGTTCTGCATGGTTCATTTTGTAAACAGGGTGAGTTTATCACCGGTAATGTTTCTTAGACCAAGTGCGCCGTTTAGAAATGATATCCGGGTTGTGATCTGTTCGTTTATTATCCTTATAGTGGTAAATATTATATTTTACATACATGCGGTAAAGAAAGAGCTTGTTGCTTATGAATAGGAGAATTTTTGCAAATCTGATCTTATATGATATCAGAAAAGGATTTAGGGAAAACAAGATAAAATGGATAGTCGGAGTATTCATATTTGTATTTTTTTCATTTATCACCGTCAGTGATTTTAGTGTAAATTCACCGGAGCTTGGATTTTTGGCATACTTTACAAATATACTTCAGGGTATGCCGCCATACATAAAGACAGATGACAGCGTATTCACCATTCCGGTGTCATGGTTTTTGTTTTATGCGTTTTTATTTTTTGTGGTAGGATTTTATCCATCGTCAGATCTGTATGGTGCAGGCAAAAAGACACTGATATTGTCCGGCAGCAGGTTTAAGTGGTTATGGAGTAAGTACATATGGACGGTCATAAATGTGATTGCGTATTATGCTGTAATGATACTGGTTCTTGCGGCTGTGACATGTGCAATCGGGAAGTGGAGCACAAAGCCTGATGATATGCTCATGGAAATGGGAATAGATATGCAGCAGTTTTCGACCGGAAATGAAGTGCTTGTATGGCTGATACTGCCAATGTTATGCGCCTGTACAATTGCGGTGGTGCAGCTTACTATCAGTATTTTTGCCGGTGCGATCGCTGGATATATTGTTTCCATAGTTTATCTTGTGGTATCTGTTTACTGGGTGAGTCCGTTTCTTATGGGAAATTATCTTATGATCATCAGAAACAACAGAATCTGTGCGGGCGGAATGGATGCGACTGCCGGAATAATAAGCTGCATTATTGTGATGGTGGTTTCTGTTGTGCTCGGAAGTGTGTATTTTAATAAAAAAAATATTTTGTGAGGTATTTTATGAAGATAGAGATAGAACATGTTTCTAAAAAGATAAAGGATGCTCTGGTACTCGATGATGTATGCATGACACTGGAAAGTGGTAATATATATGGATTTCAGGGCGTAAACGGTTCAGGCAAGACAATGCTGATGAGAGCGGTAAGCGGACTTATGTATCCTACAAGCGGTACCATCAGTATTGATGGCAAGGTACTTGGAAAAAATATGGCTTTTCCGGAAAAGATAGGTATGCTTATTGAGAATCCTGCATTTATAGATAGTTATACAGGCTATGACAATCTAAAAATGCTTGCATCAATAAATAAAGGTGAAGTTGATATAAGTGGGGCACTTGAAACGGTTGGACTGAACCCGCAGGATAAGAGAAAGTATAGAAAATATTCTCTTGGAATGAAGCAGAGACTGGGAATTGCCTGTGCCATTATGGAGGAACCAAAGCTTCTTTTGCTGGATGAACCTTTTAACGCCCTGGACAAGGAGGGACAGGAAAAACTGTCAGAAATCATAAGGGATATGCGTGATAAAGGAAGTCTTATACTGCTTAGCTCTCACGATAAGGATGAGCTTGAAAATCTATCAGATGTAATCTATCTGGTGGACAGCGGAAGGTTTAAATTGAAGTAACGAGGAGAATTTATTATGAAGCAAAGGAAATCAAAACAAGTAAGACTTTTTTCGGGAATGCTCATAGGAATTGTGATGATTGCTGTTTTGGCAAGGATTGTTTATCTGAATCATTGCTATCCATCCCCAAAGGTCATCACATATACAGAAAATGACACTATTAAGCTTGGAAATTATGAGATAAAGCAGACCGGATGGGAGTGGGGCGATGGCAGTCTCCTAAAAGAAAAATGTCCTGATTATGTATATGATCAGATGGATGATGGTTCAGAGTATCCTTTAGACAGTGTGCGTGTGGGGCTTATAACCTTGTCAGTTACCAAAGTAAAGGACGATACAACATCACTTGATCTTACAAGCATTGCGTTTGAAATGGGAACCAAGGGTAATCAGTATGACATGGAGCTGTTTTTTAAATTAAATCCAACTTTGGAAGCTTTGGAGATAAAGCTTAATGCCGGTGAGGAGGCGTCCTTTGTTATACCATATACAATGAATGAGCAGCAGGTATCAAAGAAAGACTGGAACAGGATTGATAAGATGAAGCTGTATATGGTGCTGCAGTATTATCCGCAGAAGATAAGGTTGTGCTGTAATGGTTAATAAAAAGTTTATAATTTTTATTAGCACTCGCTATTGACGAGTGCTAATAATAGTGCTATAACATACTTGTAAACAAAAGAAAGCAAATTTCCAAAAGGAAAGTTACAGGTATATAAGGAGGTATGACCTATGTTATTAACAACTACAAACAACAACTTATTTGATACATTTTTCAGTGATCCATGGTTCAATGATCCTTGGTTTGATGACAGGGACGTACAGAAGGCACAGAAGAAATTATACGGACACAACGGAAAGAGAATGATGCTCACCGATATCAAGGAAAGTGACAAAGGCTATGAGCTTGAGATGGATCTTCCGGGATTCAAAAAGGATGAGATTAAGGCTTCTTTAGAGAATGGTTATCTGACCATTACAGCAGAGAAAGACTTAGAGAAAGATCAGAAAGAGGAAGCCGGCAAGAAGTATATCTGCAGAGAGCGCTATTCGGGAAGCTGTCAGAGAACCTTCTATGTGGGTGACGAGATTGAGCAGGATGACATAAAGGCATCCTTCAAGCATGGCATCCTTCGCCTGGATATTCCAAAGAAGCAGCCTAAACCACAGGTTGAGGAAAAGAAATGTATCTCCATCGAGGGATAATCAGATATTGCAAATGATAAGCGGGCTGCCTGTGCAGTCCGCTTATACTATATGGTGTAATGTATATTGTTTAATTATGATGATAAATTGTTACAGGTAAATAGAAAGGCAGGTGAGTATAATGGCAGCAAAGAGAGATTATTATGAGACTCTCGGAGTGAACAAGAGTGCGGATAAAGAGGCAATAAAGAGGGCTTATCGTAAGCTGGCAAAGAAGTATCATCCTGATACCAATGCAGGTAATCCGCGCGCTGAGGAGATGTTCAAGGATGTCACGGAAGCATACAATGTCCTCAGTGATGAGAAAAAACGTAAGCTCTATGATGAGTTTGGCTTTGCTGGTCTGCAGGAGGGCTTTTCAGAGGAGGCTGCAAGACAGGCTGCACAGGGTGGCTTCGGTGGATTTGGCGGCTTCGGCGGCAATGGCTCTTTCAGTGGCTCATACAGCTCAAATGGCGGACCATTTACACATCAGGAATTTCATTTTGAGAACGGCTCCGGGGATATGGATGATATTTTCTCAATGTTTGGAGATATGTTCTCGCACGGAGGCGGTAATCACAGTGGCTGGAGTACAAGTGGTAACAGTGGATTTACCGGAAATAGCGGTAGTTGGAGTAATTTCTCAGGTGGCAGAAGTTCAGCCGGCCGCAAGGGTTCAGATGTCATGGCTGACCTTACGATTTCATTTGACGAGGCTGTTTTCGGATGTGAGAAATCTATTTCGTTACAGGATCCGTCCACAGGCAAGGTTTCTAATCTGTCCATCCATATTCCGGCAGGAATCGAGTCGGGCAAGACAGTCAGACTTAAAGGACAGGGAAATCCGGGCAGAAACGGTGGTGCAGCCGGAGATGTGCTTCTCAACGTAAATGTGACACCGAGCAGTGAGTTTGAGCGAAAAGGGCAGAATGTATACAGTACAATCCGTGTTCCGTTTACGACAGCGGCTCTCGGTGGTAAGGCGAGGGTACATACTCTTTATGGAGATGTGGAGTGCAGCATCAAGGCAGGTACACAGGGCGGCAGCAGGATACGTCTCAAGGGCAAGGGCATTTCGAGCATGAAGAATCCTTCAGTAAAGGGAGACCAGTATGTGACTGTTGAGATTTCGGTTCCACGCAAGCTTACGCCAAGGGCAAAGGAAGCGCTTGAGGAATACAGGGCTGTGAGCTGATAAATTTTATGTGCTTTATATATGGAAAACAAATTTGAAATCCGCTATACTATAGGTATTATAGTACAGCGGATTTTTTGCTTGATGGGATAATAAGAAAGGATACAACATGAGCAATTATATAATGGATCTTAGAAAGGTGGTCGGACATGCCCCTTTACTGCAGGCGGGAGCAAGCATTATAATTGAAAATGAAAACGGACAGGTGCTTCTCGGAAAGCGTACAGACAATCACCAGTGGGGTTACGCAGGCGGTTCTATAGAGCTTGGAGAGACTGTTGAGGAGGCTGCAAAAAGAGAACTCTTTGAGGAGATGGGACTTGTTGCAGACGAGATGGATCTGTTTTATATCAATTCAGGCGAGGAGACTCACTACATCTATCCTAACGGCGATGAAGTCTATAATGTGGAAATCATATACATATGCCGCAAATATCATGGCACCATAAAGCGCCAGGAGGAGGAAGTCGAGGAGCTTAAGTTTTTTGATGTGGATGATATTCCGGAGGATATTTCTGAGCCGATTAGACCGGTATTCAGAGAATATATAAAGATGAGGAAAAGAACAAAATAAACTTTAACGCTTTAAATGAAAAAAGTGCTTGCGCATGTCTTATAAAAGAGTTATCATAGTACAAAACGAAACACTTAGGAGGATTTACAATGGAAAAGCGTATTTCAGGTCACACAGGCTTATTAGCACTCATAGGATCACCGGTCGGTCATTCTGGTTCACCGGCTATGTACAATTACAGTTTTGAAAAACTCGGTCTGGACTATGCATACGTTGCATTTGATATAAAAGAAGACAAGGTTAAGGATGCTATTGCAGCAATGAAGACCTTCAACATGCGTGGATGTAATGTGACTATGCCTGATAAGGTAGAGGCTGCAAAGTACATGGACGAGCTTTCACCGGCAGCCCGGATTATCGGAGCCATAAACACTATAGTAAATGACAACGGCAAGCTTACAGGATACATCACAGATGGTGAGGGATTCGTACACAACTTAAAGGATCACGGAATTGACATCAAAGGCAAGAAAATCACAGTTGCCGGAGGCGGCGGAGCCGCTACAGCTATCCAGGTGCAGTGCGCATTGGACGGAGCTCGTGAGATTACTATTTTTAACAAAAATGATGCCTTCTTCGAGCGTACACTACAGACTGCAGAGAAGATCAAAAAAGCAGTTCCCGAATGTGTTGTAAATGTATACGATATTGATGATACAGCCAAGATGACAGAGGAAATCCAGTCAAGCGATATCTTTGCAAATGCAACAATCGTTGGCATGAAGCCTCTGGATGATCAGAGCGTGGTAAAAGATCTTTCAGCTTTCAGACCTGGGCTTGTGGTTGCAGATGCAGTTTACAATCCGGAGGAGACAAAGCTTCTTCGCGAAGCAAAAGAGGCAGGCTGCACATGCGTAGGCGGAAAGGGAATGCTCTTATGGCAGGGCGTCGCCGCATTCAAGCTTTACACAGGGCAGGATATGCCTGTCGAAGACGTCAAAAAGCTTTTCTTTAGCTAAAATTAAATTATAGAAAACGACAGCCCGCGAAATTCGCGGGCTGCCATTTTTTAGGAGTTTTTATAGGTTTATTATTTTAAAGGAGAATTTATAAATAATCGTGACGGGCAAGCACGTTTAAGATATTTCTACCTTCCTCTGTACCCTCAATGATTCTGCGGGCACGCTTGCTGTCTCCGATATTTACGATTTCAACATTGGTATTACTGAAGGCCTCATCAATCTCTGAAAGAACAGGTGTGTTGGCTCTCATACCAAGGCAGATGAATCCGTAATCAAATGGGATTTCCTCAATCTCACCCTCTGGATTCTTTACGATGAAACGGTCATTTTTAACCTCCTGCAGAGCAGTGTTGGTCATCTGTTTTACACCGTATTTAGCCATTTTTGCGTTTGTGTCACACTTTGTGACAGGGTCAAGTCCGTTTCCAATCATAGGAAGCATCTCAACCATAGTTACCTCAGCGCCTCTTTCTGTGAAGAATTCCATCACGTCAAGACCTACGGCACCACCGCCGATGATGGCGATTTTCTGTCCCTTCATATCCTCCGGATACTCGTTGATGCGCTCAATCATTTTAAGGACTGTAGCTACGTTTGAGCCATCCTTGTCAACGAGGTCGTGAAGGCCTGTGATAGGTGGGAGAGTAGGTACAGAGCCTGTTGCGTTTACAATGATATCAGGATTTAAGGCCTTTACCATATCAACTGTTGCTGTTGTATTCTTGAAAACAAACAGGTTGTGAAGCTTGCCTGCGCGGTGAATCATGTAGTTAGGGAAGTCAGCAAGACGCTTCTTGTCAGGAATCCTAGAGATAACTGATGCAAGACCGCCAAGCTCAGCTTTTTTCTCAATAAGGAAAGTGGTACATCCAACCTCTGCTGCTGTACATGCTGCCTCAAGACCTGCTGTACCACCACCGATTACAACTACGTTGCAAGGCTTGTTTACCTTTGACTTCATGTAATCCTCACCGCTGTTTACGGCAGGGTTAACTGTACAGCGGATTGGCTGGTTGAGACCGATTCTGTGTCCTGCGCATCCGATGTTACATGAGATACATTTTCTGATATCGCACACATTTCCGAATTCCACCTTGTTAACCCACTCAGGATCAGCGATAAGTCCACGACCCATACCGATGAAATCAGCATCGCCTCCTGCAAGGATATCCTCAGCTACCTGTGGGTCACGGATATTTCCGACTGTGATACACGGCTTGTTATATTTCTCTTTAACAGCCTTTGCCATGAATGAGCGCCATCCGTCAGGTAAGTAGTTTGCATCAATCTGGTACTGGATAGATCCGTTAAGACCGGCAGATACGTCGAATACGTCTACCTCCTTCTCGAAGTACTGTAAGTACTCAAGTGTATCCTCAAGAGTATTTCCACCTTCCATAAGCTCGTCGGCACTGATACGGACGAAGATAGGGAAGAAAGGTCCAACCTGCTTACGAACCTCCTCGATAACCAGCTTTGCAAATCTTGCACGGTTCTCTGCAGAGCCGCCGAACTCGTCAGTTCTCTTGTTTGTGATAGGTGAAAGGAACTGGCTGATGAGGTAAGAGTGACCTGCATGAATTTCAACAGCGTCGAAGCCGCAGATCTGGGCACGCTTGGCAGCCTCACCGTATTTCTTTACGATGTGCATGATTTCATCCTTCTCGAGCGGTCTTGGGATTTCTCCGCCAGCCTTTGAAGGTACGTCTGATGCTGATACAGGCTGCATTCCGATACGTGAGCTCATTGCAGAAGCACCGGCGTGATTTAACTGTATTGCGATACATGCACCGTGCTTGTGAACACTTTCGCAGAGCTTGAAAAGTCTTGGAATGTAGTTGTCTAAATCAATACGAAGCTGTGTAGTTCCGTTTGAACCCTGTGGAGAGTCAACGCTTGCATTCTCAACGATGATGAGACCTGTGCCGCCCTTTGCTCTCTGCTCATAGTAGTTGATGTGGAGAAAGCTCATTTCTCCGTTCTGCTCACCGTAGTTAGTTCCCATTGGAGTCATGACGATACGGTTTTTTACTGTCATTCTGCGAACTGTAATTGGCTCAAAAATATGTGGATATTTGTTTTTCATAGTATTTTTTCTCCTTAATCTGCTAACCGGGTGGGCACACGGTAGTGTAAATTGCTCTCATTACATTATAGTTTTATTTCTTAAACTGATTGTCAATATTTTAATCAAAGGCTGTTATATATGTTACGTTCAAGGTACAGCAAAAATGTATAAAAGTCCAATGCATCTTTTATACGAAATCTATAGTTTTTGTCTATCAAATGGTGTATATTATTTCTAGACTAAATAAAGATATTAAATACACAGGGGGTGTACTATGAATCTGAGTCAATTGCAGTACTTCAAGGTACTGGCGCAGGAAGAACATTATACAAGGGCGGCACAGATGCTGTCGATTACGCAGCCGTCTTTAAGTCATGCAATCTCACAGCTTGAGCAGGAGCTTGGCACACGTTTGTTTGAGAAAAAGGGAAGAAACGTCGTGCTGACCAGATATGGGAAGATGTTTCTGCCGTGTGTTGAGGAATCATTAAAGGTGCTCAACGAGGGTGTGCAGCGTATTCAGGAGGTCAATGGCAGCAGGCATGGAATCATACATCTGGCATATATATATACGATGGGAAGTGAGTTCGCGCCAAAGCTGGTGCGTAAATTTCTCGACGCATACCCCGATTATGATATAGAATTTCATTTTACGGTTGGAACGACCGGTGAAATTATAGATGGACTAAAGGATGACAAATATGACATAGTTTTTTCTTCTTATAAGGATGGGGAGCAGGATATAGATTTTAAGAAGATTGCGAATCAGAAGCTTGTGCTTGCAGTGCCCATGGACCATCCGCTTTCCATAAAGGACAGTGTGGATTTGCGCGACACAATAGAGTATCCGCAGATTTATTTTGAGAAGGGCAGCGGCCTGCGTCCGGTCATTGACCAGATGTTTGAGGAGATAGGACAGTTTCCGAAGGTAGCCTTCGAGATGGAGGAGGATTCGAGTATGGCGGGTCTCGTGGCGCAGGGCTTTGGAATAGCTGTGATGCCTGATATTCCAATACTTCGGTCACTTTCTGTAAAGACGCTTGATATATACAATCCTCCTTATGAGAGAGCGGTGTATCTGGCAACGCTTAAGCAGAGATATTTATCACCGGTTGCGAAGGCATTTATCAGGTTTGTGATCGAGGAGACGGCCTAGCTGCAGCTTTTCCGCACAAACTCTATGAAGCGCTTGATAGCCGGAAGCTGGTATTTGCCCGTCATGTAGCCCATGTATACAGTGTGTGAGAATGACTCATGCGATACGAGGTGGCGTATGCAGATGTCATCGCGGTGAATTGCATCGACATCTGCGACAAGCGCAATACCAAAGCCCTGCGCCACGAGGGAGGCGATGCCGTTCTCATCGGGTGACTCACATATGAAGTTTGGCGATACATCATGTTTCTTGAAAAAGCTTCTGGTGTACTTGCCAAGGCCTGAGTGTCTGGCATAGCCGAGCACGGGATAGTCAGCGAAATCAGTGGCTTCCATGGTATCCTTAAGTGTCAGTGGGTGGCCTGGAGGCAGTATGGCAACTATTTCCTGCTTTATAATAGGAACAAAATCAATACCATTTTCATCTGGCGAGTATGAACCGAAAATTATGTCATACCTGCCTTTTTTTAATCCATCAATATTCACGGAGGTGATGTCCTGGAAGAAATTGAAAGTGATATTTTTATTTTCCTTTTCGGTGAGGAAAGAGCGCACGATAGTTGGGATAAACACCTTTGCCAGAGGTGATACGTAGGCGATATCGATGTGTCCGCCGTCGGTTGCAATCTGGTGCATTTTGTTCTCGGCTCTCTTTACATCGTCCAGAATAGTAGACACGTGTTCTAAAAAAATCTCCCCGGCCTTGGTCAGTATTACATTCCTGCCTCTCTTTTCAAATAAAATGACGCCAAGCTCGTCCTCTAAAGCAGCTATCGAACGGCTGAGGCTTGGCTCTGTGATATTCATTTTTTCGGCAGCCTGATTGAAGTGTTCCAGAACTGCCGCTTGGTAAAAATAACTTAATTGATTGAGTGTCATGCATAATTCTCCTTTAAATAATAGATATAGTCTATTAATTACAAATATCATAGCCTTTATTTGTGCATATTATAACATGATTAGTACAGTAAAGCTATTAAAAAATAACAAAATAAGCATTGGAAGTACCAAAAATAATGCGTTATAATATCATTATCAAAGGTTGTTAAGTTTTTAACGAAGTGGGCATCGTTGAAAAAAATAGCTAAGTAAAATACGAATAATCAATATTATTACATTTAAAAATGAAGGAGATTTAATCATGGCAGAGAGAATCACAGGACACACAGAACTCATCGGACTTATGGCTTACCCAATCAGACATTCAAGCTCACCGGCAATGCACAATGAGGCATTTGCATATCTTGGACTTGACTACGCTTATCTGGCATTTGAGGTTGACAACAATACTCTTGAGGATGCAGTTAAGGGAATCAGAGCATTAAAGCTTGTAGGCTCTAATGTATCAATGCCAAACAAGACAGTTGTAGGACAGTACTTAGACAAGCTTTCACCTGCAGCAGAGCTTTGCGGAGCTGTAAATACAATAGTAAACGAGAACGGAGTACTCACAGGACACATCACAGACGGTATCGGCTTCATGCAGGCACTAAAGGATAACGACATCGATGTTATCGGAAAGAAGATGACAATCGCAGGAGCAGGCGGAGCTGCTACAGCTATCGAGATTCAGGCAGCACTTGACGGTGTCAAGGAAATTTCAATCTTCAACATCCATGACAAGTTCTGGGCAAACGCTGAGGAGACAGTTAGAAAGATTAACGAGAAGACAGACTGCAAGGCTACTCTTTACGACCTTGATGACAAGGAGAAGTTAAGAGAAGAGATGGCTGATTCCTACATCTTTGTAAACGGAACAGGTGTTGGTATGAAGCCGCTCGAGGGAATGTCTGTAGTACCTGACAAATCATTCTTCCGTCCTGAGCTTATCGTAATCGACGTACCTTACTCTCCACTTGAGACAAAGATGCGTTCTATGGCAAAAGAGGTGGGCTGCAAGACAATGAACGGTCTTGGAATGATGCTTTTCCAGGGAGCAGCAGCCTTCAAGCTCTGGACAGGAAAAGATATGCCAATCGAGCATATGAAGGAAGTATTAAACATCAGATATGATGATTAATCAGCCACAAAAATTAAATTACATTGAATTATTTTGACAGAAATTAAGGAGAACACTGATGAATAAAAAATATTTACCTAGCGCATTAATCCTTTACTTAAACTACTTTATACACGGAGTGGGCTGCTCTATCCTCGGACAGGCAGTCATCAAGGAGGCTCTCGCAGCTTCATGGGGAGTGCAGGTTATGGCTATTACAGCTATTTCAGCAGCCCTGGGACTTGGACGTCTTATCGCACTTCCGTTTGCAGGACCTTTATCAGATAAGCTCGGACGCCGTATCTCAACAGCAATCGGAAGCGGCTCTTATGCTATCTACCTGATCGGACTTGCACTTGCTTTCAATGCAGGAACACACGGTGGATATCAGATTGCATATATCTGCGCTATCGTCGGTGGTATTGCAAACTCATTCCTTGATACAGGAATTTACCCTGCAGTAGCTGAGATTATCTACAAAGCACCGGGCGTTGCAACAATGGGAATCAAATTCTTTATCGCTATCGCACAGATGCTTTTACCATTCGTACTTGGTATGACAGTTGCTACAACAGCAGCAGGACTTACATCATACAACACACTGTTCTTCGGATGCGGAATCATCTACATCGTGCTTTTGGTATTAGTAATGATCTTCCCGCTTCCGGATACTGATGCAAAGGCAGAGGGAAAGAAAGAAGGACTTATCGCAAGCTTAAAGCACACACATTTTTCTGTTGAGTCAATCGCAATGATTATCATTGGATTTACATGTACAGGAACCTTCCAGTTATGGCTCAACTGTGCACAGAACTTTGCAAAAGAGAACGTAGGCTGGGCTGATCCTTCAGTTATGCAGTCATACTACTCAGCAGGAACCATGATAGCTCTTATCGTAACAGCTCTTTTAACAAGAAAAATCAAGGACGTTAGATTTATCCTTGTTTACCCTGTAATCTGTCTTGCAACAATGGTAGTTGTGTTAGCCGGACAGACAAAGCCACTCATGATCGCAGGTGCATTCATCATCGGATGGGCAGGAGCAGGCGGACTTTTACAGATTGTAACATCTGTATGCAACATGCTCTTCCCTAAGATTAAGGGAACAGTTACAGCGCTCGTAATGATCGCTTCATCACTTTGCAACTACACAATCCTTACAGCAGCATCAAAGATGCAGCCATCACAGGTTATGGTAATGAACATCGTGCTCACAGCAATCGGCGTGGTGCTTGGATTATTCGTAAACCTGCGCTATACTAAGATGGTAGAGCTTTCAAAAGAGGATTAATGCATTACTCATCCCATACTATGGGAGCCGGCATAGCATACAGTGTATTCCTCAGAAAAAATATGAAGTTAACCACGGATTTGAATCAATATAGATTACTTTAATATGTAAGGTTATATCCGTTTTTAAAGTTAATGGAACTCCGTGGCAGTTCAAATTGTTTTCTTCGGAACAACTGTATACTCTCCGGCAAATATAGTTTATGTATGGAATGTTATGGTACATTAAATCATACTGGGGAGTATAATTATCATACAGCTAAAGTAGAAAGGAAAAAATCATGAACACCATTAAGGTAAGAGATATTGAAATCGGTGCAGGCGCACCAAAAATCATCGTTCCTATCGTAGGCGTTACAAAAGATGACATAATCGCAGAGGCAAAGACATTTTATTCTATCCCTGTTGATATGGTCGAGTGGCGTGTTGACTGGTTCGAGAATGTATTCGAGTTTGACAAGGTTGAGGAAGTATTAAAGGAGCTTCGTGATGCTCTCGGAAATATTCCAATCCTTATGACATTCCGTACTTCAAAAGAGGGCGGAGAGAAAGCAATCGAGCCTGAGGCTTATGCCAAGCTTAACATCCAGGCTGCACAGACAGGATACGTTGATTTTGTAGATGTAGAGATTTTTACAGGAGATGAGATTGTAAAGAAAATCATCGACGGCGTACATGCTGCAGGTGCAAGAGTTATCGCTTCAAACCATGACTTCTTCAAGACTCCTGCACAGTCTGATATCGTTTACAGACTTCGCAAGATGCAGGATATGGGAGCTGATATCCCTAAGATTGCAGTTATGCCACAGAATAAGCGTGACGTGCTCACACTTCTTGCTGCTACAGAGGAAATGGTTACAGACTACGCTGACAGACCAATCATCACAATGTCTATGGCAGGAACAGGTGTTATCAGCCGTCTCTGCGGTGAGGTATTCGGATCTTCAATGACATTCGGTGCCGCTAAAAAGGCATCAGCTCCGGGACAGATGGGAGTAGAGGATCTGTCTACAGTACTTGGATTACTTCATAAGAGCATGTAAGAAAAGCTTGTATAAAACCATGCGATAAAATAAAATGGCGCCTCGGCATCTGTAAACTATGTGCTGTGACGCCATTTTTGAAGATGATAACAAATAGTAATATATAAAATTGTGAATATTTACGTGTAAAAACAGCAATAATTCAGTTAAAATAATACGTATCATTATTCACGGAAAGGGGATATTTCATGAAGAAAATACTGCACTATCTGGATGAATATCTTGAAGAATTTTTAATGGTCATTTTCCTTATAGCGATGACACTTATAATGGGTATTCAGGTGTTTTCCAGATACGTCCTTGGCATGTCGCTTTCATGGTCTGAGGAAATCACAAGATACCTGTTTATCTGGTCGGCATTTTTGAGTGTCAGTCTTTGCACACGTAAATGCATATCCATAAAGATAGACCAGTTTATACAGCTTTTTCCAAAGAGAGGAAAATCACTCTGGAAGGTACTTAATCTGACAGTTGAGTTTGTTTTTTTCGTATATCTGATACCGTATTCATTCATATATCTGAAAAATACGATAGAAAGCGGTCAGGTGAGTCCTGCCTGCGGTATCCCTATGTACTATGTGCAGGCGGCACCGTTTGTATGCTTTATAATCACGGCTTTCCGCATCGCGCAGAGATGGTTTGGCGAGTGGAAAATTGTCTTGAAAAAAGATGAAAAGCCTCTTGAAGAGGGTAGTATCGCCTCGGTTATCGAGGAAGCCGTTGTTGAAGATTCTTACCGCGAGAAAGAGCTCGTGGAGGAGATTGAAGCAATTGACAGTAAAGCTAAAAAAAGAAAGGAAAAATAGATGTCAGCAGTAGTAGTTTTTATATTGTTCGTAATATGTCTTATTATCGCGATTCCGGTATCTATTTCCCTTGGAATAGTGGCAGTGCTGCCGGGTGCGTTTGACTCATCTTTTACAGCCAGCGCAAGCTATGTCATCCGCTCCATGCTCGGAGGAATCGACAGCTTCCCGCTTTTAGCGGTGCCCATGTTTGTGCTTGCCGGAATCGTCATGGCACATGGCAAAATCTCACAAAAATTGTTTGATGTTTTTGTGTATTTTATAGGAAAAAGAACTGCAGGAATCCCATGTGCGGTTATCATCACATGCCTGTTCTACGGAGCTATCTCAGGTTCAGCACCTGCAACCGTAGCTGCAGTCGGAAGCATGACCATACCGCTTCTTATGGAGCTTGGATACAAAAAGGATTTTTCAACGGCGATTGTTGCGGTTGCGGGAGGACTCGGAGTTATCATTCCACCGAGTATTCCGTTTATCATGTACGCGATGGCAACCGGTGAGTCGGTCAGTGATCTATTTCTGGCAGGAATCATTCCGGGACTTTTGATAGGAGCGCTTCTCATGTTTTATGCATATTACCACTGCAAGCGCTATGGAGAGGACAAGGAAAAGATAAATGCAAAGGTCTCAGAGCTTAGAAGCAAGGGAATTTTTAGCATATTGAAGGACAGTATATGGGCACTTTTGAGCCCGGTTATAGTGCTTGGATGTATTTATGCCGGTATAGCTTCGCCTACAGAGGCAGCGGTGATTTCGGTATTCTATGCGCTTTTTGTAAGTCTTTTTATTTACAAATCCATAAAGGTAAAAGAGATATGGGGCATCATGGTGGAGGCGATGAAAACCTATGCACCTATACTGTTTATTCTTGCCGCATCGACCGCGTTTTCACGTGTGCTCACACTCATGCAGGTGCCACAGACAGTTAGCGCATGGATACTTGCACATTTTACAAACGAGATAGTACTTCTTATTGTTATAAATGTGTTCCTGCTTATCGTGGGAATGGTTATGGATACCACACCGGCTATCCTTATATTAAGTCCGATTCTGCTTCCAATCGTGCAGAGCATCGGCATGAACCCTATCCATTTCGGAGTAGTGATGATCGTAAACCTTGCAATCGGTTTCGTTACACCTCCAATCGGTGTAAACCTATTTGTGGCAAGCTCACTGACGGATGTACCGGTTATGCGGATTGCAAAGAAGGCGGCGCCTATGATAGGATATTTCCTGCTGGCACTGCTGATACTTACATTTGTACCGGCGATTAGTCTCTTCCTCCTGTAGTATATAATGTACTCTCGGAATCATTGATTAGTAAATTTCGGGAGAGCATTTGAGGTATAGCGTTTTTTAATTAACTACACCACACTAGGAAAACAGTAATTAATCATAAAATGGAGAAAAATATGAGTAGATTTGGCTTGTTTTTATGTAAAAAAGCTGGTAAATATAATAAACCGCGTAAATCGTATAGCAAATATAGATTGTGGAGAAGAGCAGCAGCCGTCATGATGATAATTTCGCTTACAGCAGGACTTGCCGCGTGCGGTGGCTCTGCTGGTGAAGGCTCGCAGGCCGCAGCTAAGGATGCAGGGGTGCAGCGCTATGCATGGCCTCTCGGCAGCTCAAGCCCGGAGGACACCGTTACACAGATTTATGCGGAGAAGTTTGCCGATGAAGTTGACAGATTAAGCGATGGCAAGATGAAAATAAATGTTTATCCGAACAGTGTGCTCGGTGGAGACAGAGAGCTGCTTGAGTCCTGCAAGGATGGAGATATACCATTTGTAGTGCAAAACACTGCACCGCAGGTTACATTTATGAAGGATACTGCAGTATTTGATATGCCCGCACTTTTTGACAATATTGATGAGGTGCGTGAGCATGTGGACAATCCAAAGTTTATGAAGCTAATGCAGCAGGTCTACAATGACGCCGGCTATGAGCTTTTGGGCTATGCAGACCAGGGCTTCCGCGTCATGACAACAAACAAAAAGATAGAAAGCCTTGCTGATTTTAAAGGTCAGAAAATCCGTACCATGGAAAACTCTTATCATATGGCATATTGGAAGGCACTCGGAGCAAGCCCTACACCTATGACCTTCTCAGAGGTGTATATCGGCTTGCAGCAGGGCACTATAGATGCGCAGGAGAATCCGTATGAGGTAATCGTATCCAACAAGCTTTACGAGCAGCAGGATTATGTAGTGGAGACAAATCATCTGCCACATCTGATATCGCTCATAGTAAGCGAGGAGTTCATGAAAGGACTGACAGATGAGCAGCAGCAGATTATCCGTGAGGCAGCCGAGACAGCGAAACAGTATGCCAGAGAGCAGTCTGACGAGCGGATTGCCTCAAAAATCAAGACAATCGAGGATAGCGGCACACAAATCATCACTTTAAGCGATGAAGTGCATGAGCAGATTCGCAAGGAGTGTCAGCCGATATATGAATCGATTAAGAAAAATGTGTCGTCTGATATTGTGGATGCATATCTGACACAATAACACTTTAAAGCATTAAAATATTTTGCTTGATAAATTGGTAAAGTCTTGTTATACTATGACTAAGAAATTTGTGGTTATCAAAAAAGAGAAATAATATAATATGAAGTTATAATAAATATAATTTGACGATATTTCGCTTAAATACCTAAATCCAATATGAAAACCACACATAAGTAAGGAGACACACCATGGACAAAATCGAGGAAATCCGCGCAAAGATTGGAGAATGTGACGATATAATAATTAAGCAGCTTGCAGTCAGAATGTCACACATTCAGGAAATTATATCATACAAGAAGGCAACAGGAATCCCAATCTTACAGCCGGAGCAGGAGAAAAAGCAGACAGATGCACTTGCGGCAAAGCTTGGAGACAATGAATTTGAGGAAGAGATACTTGATATTTTCAAGTATATCATGAAGAACAGCCGTCGTATCCAGGCAAAGAGCCTTTTCGATTACAATATCTTCCTGATCGGTTTCATGGGTGCAGGAAAAAGCACTGTAGCAGGAGAATTAAAGGATAAGCTCGAGATGGACCGTGTCGAGATGGATCAGATGATTGTTGAGAATCGTGGCATGTCAATTTCAGAAATATTTGATGAGTTCGGTGAGGCATATTTCAGAAACTTAGAGAGCAACACACTTATAGAGCTTCAGAAGAGAAAGCAGACCATCGTTTCCTGCGGTGGTGGTGTTGTCATGAGAGAGGAAAACTCAGATCATATGAAGAAAAACGGCCGTGTAGTTCTTCTTACAGCAAAGCCTGAGACTATCTACGAGCGAGTAAAGGATAGTGACGAGCGCCCTATACTAAACGGCAACATGAATGTTGAGTATATCAGCGGCCTTATGGAAAAGCGAAAGGAGCGCTATGAGGCGGTGGCAGATGTAACAGTTGCAACAGATGGCAAGAATGTTACACAGATATGCGAGGAAATCATTGCAAAGCTTATCGCACTTGATAATGAGCAGGGCAATAAACAGGCATAATACAGGAATAGCACAGCACTTATTAATGCAGCAGCCGGTTATCAGACCGGCTGTTGCTTTTTGTTCAAATACTTCAGGGGCGTGTTGCTTGAAATAATTGCAAATATGATGTATAGTACTCTACAATTTAAGAGATACTGATTAAGTATGGCAGCATAACAAGGAGGTCATAATTATGTGTACAGCAGCAGCTTATAAAACAAAGGATTTCTATTTTGGAAGAACACTCGATTACGAATTTTCATATGGAGATGAGATTGCGGTAACACCACGAAACTATGTGTTTGATTTCAGGCATGCGGGAAAGCTTGAAAACCATTATGCAATCATTGGAATGGCACATGTGGCAGGTGACTATCCTCTTTACTATGATGCCATAAATGAAAAGGGACTGGGTATGGCAGGACTGAATTTCGTGGGAAATGCAGCGTATGCGGCAGCAGACGAAAACAGCTCATGCGAGAACGGCACATGCAGCATCGCAAAGACAAAGGTGGCACAGTTTGAGTTTATACCGTGGATACTGTCACTATGCGCTACAGTAGCGGAAGCAAAGGAAAAATTAAATCGTATTTTACTGGTAGATACACCATTTAGCAGTCAGCTTCCGGTTGCACAGCTTCACTGGATTATAGCCGACAAAAATGAGTGCATTGTGGTGGAGTCGATGGCAGACGGTATGCATGTTTACGACAATCCGGTAGGTGTGCTCACAAACAATCCGCCATTCCCATATCAGATGGCTGCACTCAATAATTACAGAGGCTTATCCACAAAGCAGCCTGAAAATACATTTGCACCGGGAGTGGAGCTTAGTGCATACAGCCGCGGAATGGGAGGCCTGGGACTGCCGGGAGATTTATCATCGCAGTCACGCTTTGTACGTGTGGCATTCACAAAGCTAAACTCCAAATCGGATGACAGTGAGAATGCAAGTGTGAGCCAGTTCTTCCACATATTAGGCTCTGTGGACCAGCAGAGAGGTCTGTGCGAGGTGACAGAGGGCAAATATGAGATTACGCTCTATACCTCATGCTGCAACTGCGACAAGGGAATCTACTATTACACCACATATGACAATAGCCAGATCACAGCGGTAGACATGAACAGGGAGAATCTTGATGAGAAGCTGCTTATCAGATATCCTGTTATTACGGAGGGAAAGATTTGTTGGCAGAATTAGAGAATCTGTTTGCGCTACAGGATAAAAATTACAGGGAATTTCATGCGAGGCTTATGCCCAATATTGAAAAAGACCGCATAATAGGAATAAGAGTCCCGGTGCTTAGAAAGTACGCAAAGGAGCTTGCTAGTGGCAGCAGGCTCTTTTTGTCGGTTCAAAATGAAAAGGAAAATGACTGTGACAATGTGGAAAAGTTTCTAAACAGTCTGCCACATTACTACTATGAGGAAAATAACCTGCATATGTTTCTGATTATGCAGATGAAGGATTATGATACGGCATTGGATTATCTGGAAGCATTCCTGCCATACATAGACAACTGGGCGACCTGCGACAGTGGCGTGCCGGCTGTGTTCAAAAAGCACAAAAATGAGCTTCTTTTGCATGTATATGAGTGGCTTGATTCGGATAAACCCTACACCGTCAGGTATGGCATTGGCACTTTGATGCGCCTATATCTCGATGAGGATTTTGATATAAAATATGCTTTAGATGTGGCAAAAATCCGTTCCGGGGAGTATTATGTAAACATGATGAAGGCGTGGTATATCGCTACGGCACTTGCAAAGCAGTATGATGCAGTGCTGCCGATACTGCAGGAAAGGCTTATGGATAGCTGGAGCCACAACAAGGCGATACAAAAGGCGCGTGAGAGCTATCGTATCACGCCACAGCAGAAGGAATATCTGAGCACATTAAAGGTTTAATGAAAAGAGACAAAAATTTATGAAAATAAAAAGCTTATTTGAATCAAAATTTATAAAGGTGTTTGACCTTCAGTACCGGGAGGGAAGGCATTATTATAATGCCACAAGGAGAGATGAAAACGACCTTGTGGCTGCCAAATCCACAGAGGAGTTTAAAAAAATGCTTCCGGATGCGGTGAGCTGCGTGGTGATATGGAATCCGTCAGATGATGACGAGAAATCAGGTCATGAGCCATGTCTGTTAATGAACCGCGAGTTCCGATATCCGACAGGTCAGTACCTGCTCAGCGTACCTGCAGGACTTATTGACCGCGAAGATGTAGAAACAATAAGCGGATATAAAGCTCAAATAGATATGGACAATAATAATGCAGATAGTAATGCATGGACAATAGAGAAAAACAACTCTATACTCATAAAGACCGCCATGCGTGAGCTTCATGAGGAAACCGGCATTGTCATAACAGAAGCAGATGAGGTTTCTGTCATCAATCCATGTCTTTTCAGTACACCGGGCATGACAGATGAAAGTAACGCCCTTGTAAAGATTGTACTTAACCGTGATAGCCTTAATGGAATGTCGCAGGAGGGCGCAGTGGGCGGCGAGCTCTTTGACGGATTCGACCTTCTGACTAAGGCGCAGGCGAAGAAGATACTTGAGGATGGAGTGGACGAGCACGGCATATACTATTCTGTGTATACATGGGCGGCACTCACGTATTTCGTAGCAGACTTGTGGAGGTAGATAGACCGCTGCATGATGAGTGTGTGACCGCAACATACACTCTCTAGGAGCTAACGCTACGCGGTTAAGAGGCTGTACGAATTATGCTCGAAGGTTTTCTATGCTCAACGAAACCGGCTTTTATGTGCCGTCCATGGCACATAACGCCTTGCCCCGGCGTCCATGCCGGTGCATTTCTGGTTATCAGGGCATAATTCTACAGACTCTAAACAGCTTCGCTAGTCGCTCTACGAGAGTGTATGTTGCGGTCGCACACTCACCATACAGTGGCATTTAAAATACGGAGGAATAACATGAACGATAAAAAATACTCGCTGCGCCCATATCTGCTTGCGTATAAATGGCATTACGCAATAGGCATTTTTGTGCTCCTTGCAGTAGACCTTGCAAATCTGTACATTCCGCAGTTTATTGGGGAGATAATTGATGGAATCACGGACGGAAGGCTTGATATGGCGGGTGTGGGTGGCATTATATTTAAGATATTGATAACAGGTCTGATAATCATGGCGGGGCGCTTTGGATGGAGATATTTCATTATCGGAGCATCAAGAGGAATAGAATACAAACTGCGTGATGATATGTTTTCGCATATGGAGACACTCTCAGCGCGCTATTACAACAGCCACAAGACAGGAGACCTTATGGCATATTTCACCAATGACCTGCAGGCGGTCAGGATGGGAACCGGAATGGCTGTCATCACTGTGTTTGACGCGGTAATCATGACGGTGATGGTGCTTGTCAAAATGGTAGTATACGTGGATCTTAAGCTGACATTGTTTGCTTTTATTCCACTTATTTTTATAGCAATCGGCTGCTATTTTTATGGAATAGAGTCAAAGAAACGTCAGGTAAAAAGGCAGGATGCTTTCTCATATTTGTCTGACAAGGTGCAGGAGAGTATTGCCGGTATCCGCGTAGTCAAGGCATTTGTGCAGGAGGATGAGGACTTTAAGCAGTTTGAAAACGCTTGCGAGAACAGTAAAGAGAAAAATCTTGCTGTTGTAAAGCTTCGTGCTGTCTTTGGCCCGGCGCTGGATGCCGTAATCGGAATAAGCGTGATAGTGACACTCATCGCAGGCGGCAGGATGGTGCTTGACGGACAGGTTTCGATAGGGCAGTTTGTGGCATTCAACTCATACATCGATATGCTTGTGTGGCCTATGATTGCGGCAGGCGACTGTATCAACACATTTTCCCAGGCGGCTGCGGCATGGGGCAGAATACGGACTATTTTCGAGGAGAAGCCTGATATTGTCGATATGGTGCCACCGGAAAATGTAATAGAAAATGATGGTACTTCTGATAAAATACAAATACATGGTGATATACAGCTTAGCCACCTCACCTTCACATACCCTGATGGCACCAAGCCGGTGCTTTCAGACGTGAGCATACGTGTGAAGCAGGGCGAGATGCTTGGTATCTTAGGACGTACCGGAAGCGGAAAATCATCACTTGCCGACCTGCTTTTGCGTGTATATGACTGTGAAAAAGGAATGATTCTTCTGGATGGCAGACCTATAACAGACTATCCGCTTGAGGTGCTGCACCGTGATATTTCCTATGTTCCACAGGAAAATTTCATGTTTTCCGATACACTTGAGGAAAATATCGCATTTGGACTTGAAGAGCGTATTGTCGATAATCCTGCAATACTCGATGCGGTAAAGCAGGCAGCAAAAAATGCTTGTATACATGACAATATCATGGGCTTTCCTGATGAGTACAAAACTATCGTAGGCGAGCGTGGAGTGACACTTTCAGGTGGACAGAAGCAGCGAAGCTCGATAGCAAGAGCCTTGCTAAAGGATTCGTCAATCCTTATACTGGATGATTCGCTTTCTGCTGTCGATACCGATACAGAGGAGCAGATACTTGAAAACCTCATGGAAACCAGACAGGGCAAGACAACCATAGTGATTGCCCACAGGATTTCCACGCTGCAGAAGGCAGACCATGTGGCGGTGCTTTCTGACGGAAAACTGACAGAGTATGGTACTCCTGAGGAGCTGCTTGAGCTGGGTGGTTTTTACGCTGATATCAGCCATAAGCAGCAGCTTGAGAGTGAGCTTGGCAGTTAAAGTGATTGAAGATGAATAGTTACAAAATAACAGAGATGATTATAGTATGAATTCGAGTAAAAATATAAATAAAAACGAAATGAATAAAAAAAGCTCCACAATGCGTCTTATAGCCTACATGAAGCCGTATGCCCACTGGGTGATTTTTGCCCTTTTGCTGGTGCTTGGACTGACATCCTTTGACCTTTACAGGCCGATGCTGGTGGGAGATGCAATTGATACTTTTGGAGCAAATGGGGATTATGATGTAATAATTGCTACAGCCATCAAATATGCGGGGGTACTTGCCCTAAGCTTTGTATTCAACATCGCTCAGACCTGGATACTACAGAAAACAGGCCAGAATATCATTCTTCAGATAAGAAAAGACCTCTACAGACACATACAGTCGCTTGGCAGCAGATATTTTGACATCACACCGGTCGGAAAGCTTGTCACACGTGTGACAAATGATGTCGAAGCACTCAATGAGATGTATTCTGGCATTCTCGTACAGCTTTTTAGAAATATTGTAAAAATAGTGGGACTTGCAGGCGTTATGCTTGTGCTTGATGTGAGGCTTGCAGCGATATCATTTGTGCTGATGCCGCTTGTAATTGGTCTTACAGTGCTGTGCCAGAAAATTGCCAGAAATATTTACAGGCTCTACCGTACGCGCCTGACGGACATTAATACATTTTTGTCCGAGCATCTTTCGGGAATGAAAATCATACAGATATTTGGCAGACAGGAGCGCAAGTTTGAGGAATTTCATGATAAAAATACAAAGCTCTACAAGGCTTTTTACAGGGAGATGCTCATGTATGCGGTGTTCCGTCCGCTTATCTATATTCTGAGCATTTTGTCGCTGATGATAGTGCTGTGGTTCGGAAGCAGAAATGTGTTTGATGAGATTATTTCGGTCGGCACTCTGTATATTTTCTCAAATTACATCAGGTCATTTTTCGACCCGATACAGGAACTTGCAGAGCAGTTTTCGACACTGCAGTCATCAATTGCATCAGCCGAGAAGATATTTACGGTTATGGATGAGGATGAATTTATTCCTGAGGTCGAAAATCCAAAGCAGCCGGATAAAATCATCGGAAAAATTGAATTTGACCATGTCTGGTTTGCCTATGACGGAAAAAACTATGTGCTTAAGGATGTCTCATTTGTCATTAATCCGGGCGAGAAGGTGGCCTTTGTCGGCGCAACCGGAGCAGGAAAATCATCCATTTTAAATCTTATAGGCAGGTATTATGATATACAAAAGGGACATATCTACATTGATGGCATCGATATCAGACAGCTTAGCAAAAAGCAGCTTCGCAGTGCAATCGGTCAGATGCAGCAGGATGTGTTCATATTCGAGGGGGATGTGGCGTACAATATCCGGTTAAATGACAATGACATCACAGATGAGCAGGTCAAAGAAGCAGCAGAATATGTAAACGCCTCGCACTTTATAGAAAAGCTCCCACAGGGCTATCATGAGCCGGTCACAGAGCGTGGCGCGACCTTCTCGGCAGGAGAGCGTCAGCTATTGTCCTTTGTAAGGACACTCGCCCACAATCCGAGCATACTGGTCATGGACGAGGCAACCGCCAACATAGATACAGAGACAGAAATTCTCATACAGGAGGCGCTTGAAAAGCTCATGGATGGCAGAACAACAATCATGGTTGCGCACCGTCTGTCCACTATCCAGCATGCCGACTGCATCATGGTCATGCACAAGGGACGCATATGTGAGCGCGGTACGCACAGGGAACTTCTGGAGCAGGATGGCATATACAGGAAGCTGTATGAGCTGCAGATATCGTAGGGATAATTAGCATAAGCTGCAGATATCATATGGGTAATTTATAATATTAGCTGTATTTTGATGAAGGCAGGGGAAGGTTGGAGTTATAGAAAGGTGACTTGGGATGGTATGGAAAATAAACAATAACTGTCAGATTTTCATAGAAAAAACGGACTCCATAGCAGGCCGGCAGAAGGAGATAATCCCACATGTGTCTGCCTATTATGTGGATAAATACACCACTATTTCAGAAAAAGGTGTAAAAACAGGCAGCAACAGGCTGTGCGGCACAGCAAATCAGGAGCTTTTGGCAGGATACATGCTCTACAAATATCTGGGGATATCATCGGATGAACAGCTTGTCAGAAATGAGCATGGTAAGCCGGAAATAGCAGCAGGATATAAGAATGAGAGCGCAGCTTTTTTTAATCTGGCACACAGCAGCCCATATGTGGTGCTTGCAATATCAGACAGACCCGTTGGTGTGGACATAGAGCATACAAAGCGCATGAGCTTCAAGGTGGCAAAGCGTATAATGCGAAAGGAGCAGCTTGACAGGCTGGGAGGCTTTGAGAATGATTCTGAGGCATTTCAGATTGGGCTTACAAAATACTGGACGCAGTATGAGGCGATAATGAAGCTTGTCGGTACAGGCTTTTCAGGGGAGCTGGATGATGAGACTATGGAGGCTTATGAAAAAAGGGTAGTGTTTCGTAAGCTTGAGGATTATGTAATTGCGGTGGTGACAGAGTAGGAAATTGAAAAATTTCCTGGTTTTTGTAAGCAGATAAGCGTGGATTGCGTCTATATAAGTGAATGAAGCTATTTATGAAATCATAAGGCTGTGGTTATATATTTAAGGGGGATTTGCCATGAAGAAAATTCAATTATTTTTAAAGTATTTAATTTTAATGCTGTTTTTAATAGCATGGATTATTATAATGTTTTTCACTGATTGTATGAATTCGCAGTCGTTTAAGCTATATTGCACGTTTGTAGTGGGGTGTGGATGTGCATATTCAATCTGGCAGAAGAACTATGTACCTGATGCAAAATCATATATTGCAGAAAAAGCATTAGCATTAATACTTATAGTAGCTGCCTTCATCAGATTATTATGTTTTTAATAAAAAAAATCAAAATACGTAACAGACTTTTCTGTTGCGTATTTTTGGTTAAAAAAAATAAGGAGTTTGTTTATCATTATATAACTTAAAGAAGATTTTATGAATGAAAAAATATCTGATCAGAAAATTGTAAGACATTATCTTGACAGACTTGAAAGTGCCATATTAGAAACAAAGAATAAGTATGGAAAACTTATTAACCTTATAGCGTACAATATCCTTTGCAGTAAAGATGATGCTGATGAATGTGAAAACGATACATATTTAAATGTATGGAACAGTATTCCGCCAAATGAGCCTGAAAATCTAAAAGCATATTGTTTAAGGATTTCAAGAAATCTTGCTATTAAAAGGTACAGATACAATTCTGCTCAAAAGAGAGACAACAGCAAACAGTTATCACTTGAAAAAATAATGGAGGAGTGTGGGGATATTTTCCCGGAGCAAAGTAACGTAAGTGATGAAAATGAAATTAAAATAATTATCAATAAATTTCTTATGGATTTACCTTTAAAAAAAAGAAAGGTATTTATGCTGAGATATTGGTATTTTTTATCCGTGAAAGAAATAATGGAAGAATGCAAAATGTCTAAAAGTCAAGTGGAAGTCGCTCTTTTTAGGATGAGAAAGCTGTTGAAAGAAGAATTTGAGGAAAGGGGGTATATTCATGGATGATAAGAAACTGGATGTCATGAGTTTGGTGAAAGATGAATATATTGTGGAGACCGCACCCAAAGCTTTTTTCAATAGTAAGAAATTAAGAGCAAAAAGATATATGAAATTGGTTGCGTGTGTGGCAATTATAGCAACTGTGTTTAGTGTTTCACCTATGCGTTCGTGGGCAGATTATATTGTTAAAAAGTTGAAGATTACTATAAATTTTAATGAGAATAATGTCAATATAGGTGATGCATACGAAACTAAAATCAAGATACCTGAAGATTGTAAAGAAGTTCAATATGATAATGTAATGTATTTGACAAAAGCATATAATTCTATAGATACGTTAGAATCAGATATTAATGAAAGCTTTTATTCGTGGCAGACAGAGTACAAAATATTGGATGAAGCTCTATTAAATATAGTACCTGATAAATACGCTAGAATCTTTTTTGATTATGATATACCAGCGGATGGGGAAAAAGATGGAATATCAGGTGTGTCTGAATATGTGTATATTCCGATAAACGGAAAGAACTTTATTAAAGAGCTGGCGATGGAAAATAAGGCATTATCATACTGTCAGTTTGATGAAAGCGGTAATATAGAGCTTTATAAGCAGAACATAGAATACGAGCTGGTTAAACAATATAAGAGTAAAAAATTAGATACTCAGGTGATTGTCGTAAAAGAAAAATTAAATATCAAAATGTCGGATAACGAAATAAACGATAGTGACTTTGATGAACTTTATTATTGTTATTTTGCCAAATCAGGGAAGGTGTATATGATACAGTGTATTGGCTCGTTGGATGGGGCATGTAGAGTTATTGAAACAATGGGAGAATAAAGTCAAATGTAGGTAACATTATTTTGGAGAATCATCTAACAGTGTCAGATCATACACTCCGGACTTATTTTTAGTTTACTGATTACAAAATCTTTTCTAAATAGTTCTTATCATATTACCAGAATCCAGTTTCACTATTTTCTATAATAATCATATGTTTATTTTGTATTTTGCTAACATCTCCAAATTGGTCTTTTTGCATTTTTCAGCTTCTTCAAGTGCAGTTTTCAATAATTCAGGGTTATTATATACCCTATCCCTTGGAGTCGTATATGATTCTTCGATACACTGCTTTATAAATTCTCTTTCGCTCTCTTTCTCTTTTTGCAAGCATTCCATAAAATCATCATGATTATTTGTGAGTATTAAGACCAGTGAATCGTCAATAAATTTATCACACATTCTAAGAATATTTATTGTATATTCCTTCGCATACTTCACATAAGATGTTAAATCTGTCACCTCAGCAAACACTGGAAGAACTAATTCCTTTGTTATTTCAGCAGACTTCTCTACTACCTCAATCATGTTTTGTTCATTGTACTCAAACCCCATTCCATATTCATAGGTCGGTGAGAACATTTGAAGTTGAAGTCCGGTATAATCAAACGCCCATTTAAAGAGTTTGTCCTCGGTGCAGCCATGTGTCCAATCAGCACGTTTAGAAAAATATACCGACATAATACCTGCAGTAATGGTAAAACCTTTATTGCCTTTGAGCCATGCCGGAACCTTTTTTAATCCAATAAAATAGATCAGCTCCTGATTTACCACCTTCACAAATCTTTGCAATTTAGAGCACCATTGATATCCTTGTTCTGTTAGAAATTTACAATATACATCCTTAAAAGCTTTGTTAAGCGTCATAATTGTTCCTTTCAATTATCCAAAAATCAATTTATATGCAAGTGCAAAGCTTGCAGCATCGTCAGTAACTCCAATTCCGCCACTAAGGAAATCCTCAACCACAGGGATTTGAATACATATAACAATAATAATTTTCAACAAGTGGCTTCAGTTAATACATTATGCAAAAGTGTCCTTAATGTCAAGAACACAGTTATAAAAAATAGTAATCTTTACTCGGATAAGAATGGAGTTAAACATATTCGTATCCAAGCAAGACCTGATAAATGGCACGAGAACGACTGCTCATTCCGCCATAAATCATGCCCTGTTTATGATAAACATTCCAGTAGTATAATGCCGAGATATTACGAAGATAACTCGTAGAAAATGCAAAGTCCAGTCGCAAGTTTAGACACGATATTGCTCTTAACAGTCGTATAAAATCAACATTTGCAGGGATTTATCAAATTCCGACATACCGTCTTAGAAAATGAATAATCCCTCGCAATTCATTATGAACTACGAGGGACTGCTTACTGACTGTTAAAGCGGTAGCCGATCTCACGAACACTATCTATGGAAAAGTGAGAGTTTGTATCACAAAGTTTTTTACGAAGATTCCGAATGTGAAAGCCTACGGTATCCTTTTCATTGCCTGCTGATATTTCGCCCCACACCTTATCATAAATCTGCTCGTATGTAAGAACACGACCTTTATTGGCTGCGAGCAAGCAGAGTATATCGTACTCTTTGACGGTCAGTTCAATTTCCTGACCGTTATTGATAACTCTGCGCCGGCTCAAATTGATTTCTAAGCCGGAAAGGGATAATGTCGGCTCATATGAAATCTCTAATTTTTCAAAATCAGGGTGCTGTTTTACAAAAGCCAGCATATCGTCAAAGGCTGTTGAGTCTTGTGCTTTGAACTCCATTATTACGATTCGTCCGATATTATCACCCCCCCCTTGGTTAGTTTTTTTGTCTTGGACAACATAAGATTTATTGCGTGAGATAATACGATTCATCAATCGTTTTCAGAATAAAATTCACATCGTCATAACGAGAGGAATCGGACTGAGAGCCTAAACTGCATATCAAAAACTCTTTTCCGTGCTGCTGATAAAGCACAATCAAGTTATAGTCGTCAGACAGAGAGCCAGTCTTAATTCCGCATACATTTTCGTTGTAATATTCGGATGTCGGATCAAGGAAGGCGTTTGTATTCTGCCATATTTGTGTACTGCCATCAGGCAGTGTTGCCGTATAAGTGTTTTGAGATACAATTTCTCTAAACCACGAGTATTCCAACAACCGATATACTACTTCTTTCAAATCTAAAGTGGTGGTAAGTGCCTCCATATCAAAACCACTCGGATCATATAAAACTGTGTCTAAGTACCCCTGCTGTTGCAAATGCAGGTTTAAGTTCTCCATGAAAATCCTCACACGCTCTTGACAGCTTTCTGCTTGCGGCGAAAGTAATCCTCCACAATAATCAGCAACCACATAAGCTGCGTCATTCCCTGACGGTACTAACATTGCCGCAAATAGATTGTGTAAAAAGTATTCTTTTTCCTTGATTTGAGCAACAGACGAGCCAGGTTTCGTGAGTGAAATAGCACCATAGTCTGCAACAACGATACTATCAAGGTCTGCTAAAGTTGACGCATACTCAATAACAAACAGCTTGGCTAAACTTGCAGGAATTTGTGGCTCGTTCTCGTTTTTTGAAACAAATATTTCATCATCAGAACAATCCACCAAAATCAGCGATTTTGCATTATAAGAGTCAGGAAAATCTTCTTTGTAGAGAAAACCATTTATTTTATTCTTTACCTCTCTGAAATTTTCCGGCTGCATTGCCCACGGCACAAACATTATACCTATGCCGATACAAACTACAAGCAAAAACAAAAATACTCCAAATCGTTTTTTCTTACGGCGTTTTCTCTGCATATATGTGCTCACCTCCCAACACCAAAACTCCTATGTGCCATTTTTAATCGGCATAATTTGCCTGAATACACTCTGTAAATCCAGACGGATCTCCCAACTTAGCTTTATCAATATTATCACGAAGATATTTGCGTGTGGCGTCATCACAGCGATCTGTTCCCATATAAGGCATATCAAAGGCTTTTTCGAGTTCAGCTAAGGCTTTTGCCGCCCTTTCCGAATCCGTATTGTAAGTATCAAGCCATTCCTGCATCCAAGAATATTCCCAAAGGTTAGATGCTCTTGTATCGCCATATCCTATCTGAAAAGACGCTCCCGTATCTTCGCCTTCCAAAGCATCAGGCGGCGTAAAGCCCTCCGGCCAATTCAAACTCTCAATGGTCGTTAGGTATTCTTCTTCAATGGTAGCAAAGTCCGTGAAACCTCTTGTGTTTGTGTCGGAGTCCGAAGAAGTGGAGCAGCCTGCCAGCATAATCACCAGCAAAGAAATCATAACACACAATAACAGTCTGTACGGTCTTTCGGATTTTGAGATTGTCCGTTTCATTTTGTTTCCTCCTTGAATTGAGTTTTATTATCTAAGAGCCAATGCAGGCTCTAATTTTGCTGCTTTCAATGCTGGTAATAATCCGCCCAATAATGCTGTAAGCACAGACACAGCAACTGCAACAACAGCAACGCTGATTGGATAACTCGGTGTTCCCACCGGGGAATCCACAGGGAGCAACGCTCCAATACAATGCACCAAAATCAGCGAAATCAAAATAGCTGCAAAGCAAACGAATATTGATAAAATCAACTGTGAGCCTAAAACCAATGCCACAATATTTGTTCGTGAAGCACCTATCGCTCTGCGAATCAGCAACTCATGTGTGCGCTGTTCCAATGAAGATAGTCCGATATTGATCTGCCCTAATACGGAAACAAACAGCAACAAAAGCGAAGTAACCAAAAGCCCTAATTGCAGTATGGACAATACCGAATCATAGGTATCTCCAATATCACTCCGCCCAGCACTTTCCCAGTAACCGCCAATGGTATCAGTCAAAATGTCGCCAAGGGCAGAATGTATCTGTTCGATTGTCAGTCCTGTTGTGGGATGCCAATACACATTTGCATTTTGTACTTGCCACATTGCTGGTGCGAAATTGAGGATCGCCGCAGAATCCGCATAGATAGTCGGAAAATCCCTGCCATCGTTTACTACTCCGACAATATTGAATGGGGTTAACGAAAGTGTGCTTTTTACATTTCCTGCAGCATAGGGCGAATCATTAAAATAGTTTTTAGCTTCTTTGTTTATGACCACTTCAAGCGATCCGCCCTCACTCGAAGGCTCTAACCATCTACCGGATGTCATTGGAAGATTATAGACTTGACTATATGCCTCCGTGGTGCAAACTAAATCAAAAGCCATCAGGTTTTGGTAAACATCATTCGGCGGTATTGGCGTTAAATCTTTCATTGGTGCAAATCGAATATCTTCTCCCATAGAAAAAGTAACAGCGGCTACATCATCAATGGCTTCAAATCTCTGGAATAATTGTTCCATTTTATTTCTATCGTGAAAATCGGATTCCGTTATCACGAATGAGTAAGTAGGTGACCAGCCATATACCTGTGCGTTTACGGAAATCAAATACTCCCGTCCAAGCGTACCAACTAATACCGATCCAAGCATTGCGATAATGCCTACAAGCATTGAAACACTTGTCAGAATACTTCTAAGTGGAGACAGACGAAGGTCTTTAAGTATCATTTTTAGCACAAGTTATCCTCCCTCCATCCATTTCAAAAATCGTATCACAGGTATCTGCAATATCAGGATCGTGCGTAACCAACAGCAGCATAATTCCATTTTCTTTTACGACGCTGTGCAACAGTTCCATAATCTGCGTTCCCGTCTTTTTATCCAACGCTCCCGTAGGCTCATCACATAAAATGGCTTCCGGAGATACTGCAAGCGCCCTTGCGATTGCAACTCTTTGTTGTTCACCGCCGGACAAATTGATTGGGTAATCATTTTCCTTGCTTTCTAAGCCGACACTTTTTAGCAAGCCTGTAATTATCTCGTGACGCTGTTTGGCGGTAAACGACTTTTTGGCATAGAGTAGGGGTAATTCGATATTTTCCCATACCCGCAAGTGCTTAATCAGAGAGTAGTTCTGAAATACAAATCCGATATTATTGGCTCGCAGTATAGACAGATCACGGTCTTTCAAAGCAGAAATAGATATACCATCATAAAGGTACTCGCCCTCATATTCCCGATTTAACAAGCCAATAATGGATATAAGGCTTGTTTTGCCTGAGCCGGACTTTCCGACAATGGCATAACTGCGCCCTCGTTGCAATTCCATATTAGCGTTGGTTACTGTTGTCAGCATATCGCCATTATTCAATTTGACGCTTGCTTTCAAATCCTTTATTTTGATTAAAGTCTTTTCGGAAATTCCTTTCATTTTATCAAATCCCCCTCGGATCAAGGTTTGGCGGAGTAGCAGAAACTACATCGCCCTCCTCTAAGCCGGACAGTATTTCTATATTGGCTCCGTCTGTCACACCCAATGTCACTTTTGTTTCCACTCTTTCTCCATTCGGAGTAATTACAGTAACCAATCCCGTCCCTTGTCTACCCGCTATTACCGACAGCGGCAATATAAGGACATCATTTCTCGTTGTCGCCGTTATGACTACCGTTGCACTTTGCCCCGATTTCACATCGACTGTTTGACTGATCAAGCATTGCAGAATGCCCTCTTGCGGCACGATTCCCGTAAACGCATTTTCATCTGCGGCAGGCGACACCACGGCAATCATATCGGTTGGTCCTACACCATCATATACTTGAAATTTTGCTTTCAACTCTGCATACTCCGGTAAGGTACTCAAAAAATTATCTGCCTCTACATTGAGGGCAAATCCTGTATAATGCACTATCGCTACGGGATAATTACTCGGTACGCTTTCATTGGATGGGGCAATAGAGGTAATTGTACCATCCACCGGAGATTTCAATTCTTTGCCGTTCACAGTTCCAATAATTTGCCCGGCAGTGATTTTTTCTTCTAATTCTACCGCTGTATTAAATATGCCATTTTCGGGTGAGAAAATAATAAACGGTACTGCCGGAACAATAGTCGTTTGCGTTGAAACGGTTGGAGTAATTGTCCCTCGTACAACTGATACCGTTTTTTCTGCGGATGTTGCGCTATCTGTAAGATTGTTTTCGTCTGTCTGCCCAATTGCAGAGCAGGCAGATAGCGTAAATACAAGAAACAAAATAGAACATAGCAGCATTTGTTTTCTTAGCAACTTCATCATTCCTCCTTATGCTGTATCACAAAAAATACGAGCCTCTATCTTGATACTTTTATTGTACCAAAACAGAAGCCCGTATTTTCTTGATTGCTCGTAAGATATTCCTCTTTTTTTCTATGCAAATTCTTACAATTTTCCTACGCCAACGGCAAAGTAATTGAAAACTTGTTTTGATCCTCTTGGCTCTCTGCAACGATTGTACCATTGTGTAGTTCAACAATCTGCTTTGCAATCGCCAAACCTAATCCAGCTCCTCCACTGCTTGTACTTCTCGCTGCGTCAAGCCGATAAAACTGCTCGAAAATCCTGTTTAACTTTTCTTCCGGCAGAGTATCGCCGTGGTTACAAAAAATAATGCTGACCGTATCTTCCTGACATTGTGCGCTGATCGTGATATCCGTATTTTCAAAACTGTAGATAACCGCATTTCTCAAAAGGTTATCAAAAACACGCTGAATTTTGTCTGCGTCACATCGAAGCATTATATCATCATCAACACAAAGATTACATTGCAAATTCTTTGATTTGAGCATAGGCTTAAATTCATATACAAGTTGCTCCAGCAGGCGAGTTAAATTGATTTTCGTGTATTGTAATGTAATATCGTATATATTGAATCGTGTTATCTCGAAAAACTCGTTAATCAGATCCTCTAACCGTTCTGCCTTACCAAGAGTGATTGAAAGGTACTTTTCTCGAAGTTCCTTTGAGATTTGCGACTCATCACGCAGTAAAGTAAGATACCCGATTACAGAAGAAAGCGGTGTTTTCAAATCGTGTGCAAGATACATAATCAGGTCATTTTTTCGCTGCTCATTTTCTTTTGCAAGCCTTGCATTACTTTCAGCCTCTTGTTTTAACTGATTGATGTTAGCGGCGATTTCACTCAACTCCGGGGACATTTCAATGTAACTGACATTCTGATCGAACATTTTTCCTGTCGCAGCCTGTACCTCGTACACATAGGCGACTACTTTTTTCAAAAGTAGGTATGTCATGTATATAATACAGCCACCCCACACGATTACAGCCACTATATAAAGATATACTGTTCTGTAATACAAGTAATAATACAAAACATACTTGCGGAGAATTTCCTCTGCCATAATTCCTAAAAGAAAAGTACCGCCAAAAATAAGCACAGAGCAAATCGCACATTGAATTACATACCCTTTGAACAAGGTAGAGAGCAGATAGTTTTTTTCTTTTTTATTCAATTTCATACCCTACCCCCCAAACAGTTTTAATGAACTTCGGATTTTTTGAAGGTTCATTCAATTTTTCCCGAAGCCGCCCAATGTGCGCCATTACCGTATTGTTACTGTTGCGAAGATACTTTTCTTTCCACACGGCTTCAAATAATTCCTCCGAGGCGACAACTTTACCCTGATGTTCGCACAGATACCACAGAATAGAAAACTCCAACGGAGTCAAGGCTATTTCTTTGCCATACAGGTAGCACTTGTGGCTGACTCTGTTTATCAGTAGACCTCTGATGTCATACTCGTCTTTTTCTTCGGATTGGCTCAAATTAGGACTGTTATAGCTCTGATAACGCCTTAATTGCGTCTTTACTCTTGCCACAACCTCTAAAGGATTAAACGGTTTCGTTATATAATCATCCGCACCAATCGTAAGCCCCATAATCTTGTCGCTATCCTCAATTTTGGCGGTAAGCATAATAATAGGGAAGTAAAACTTTTCCCGAATTTTTTGGCAAAGTCGAAAACCATCAATATCCGGCAGCATAATATCAAGTATCGCTAAATCAATCTGCGACTGTTTGATACATTTCATCGCCTCTAACCCATTATAACATTTATATACTGAATAACCATCGTTACTCAAATACACTTCAAGCAGATCAACGATTTCTTTTTCGTCATCCACAATTAAAATCTTCTTGTTCATTGATCCTACACCTCATTTTCGGGTACGGCTTCCATTATGTCGCCAAAATCACACTCTAAGTATTCGCATATATTCAACAGCACGGGAAGGGTAACATTTTCATTTTTTCCGAGTTTCGCAAATGTACTTTTGCTTGCCCCGACCGCTTCTCGTAATTGACTCTTTTTCATTCCCTTGTCAATCAGAAGTTTCCAAAGTTTGTTGTACCGTACTTTCATTTCCGCACCTCCACCCAAATATAGTTTGTATTATAGCACTTTGAGAGTGAAATCGCAATTATTAAGTCTGTATTTTGAGACTTTTAGTTTTCAAACCGGCACAATATCTTTCTGATATGTAATCCAACCGCCTGCAAAATGCAGGCGGCTTGTGTATTTTAATAGGCAGGTGCGCCGTAGCCAAGAATCTCGTAATAACCGATAGAATACTCATTGACTCGGCAACTGTCGCCGGAGTTGCCCTCGACCGTATAAACCTTGCCGTTTTCGACCTTTTGAACAATACCCGTATGGTCGGATAATCCATCCTGACCACTTTCGTCTGCCCAATCGAAGAAAATAATCATTCCGGGGGCAGGCTCGGCGCTGCCATCCAGCCATTGTCCACGATCCTTAAACCATTGTACTCCGTTGACACAGCCTGCATATTTTGGGATAACTCCAGCGTCGATATAGCCGCACTCGTTGGCACACCAAGATACAAAGCAAGCACACCATTCTACACGGGAGTTAAAACCGTACCACGACCAATACGGCTGACCGCCCACATTGCCAACCAGAGAGAGTGCAACGGTCACGATCTGTCCGTCGCCGCCTGTAATGCCGTAAAGCACCTGTGACCAAAGGTAATTGTTTTCATCTGCAAGCAGTTCAGCGAGGTAGCCTTTCTGTTCTTCGTTAAAACCATATTGCGCCGCCATTTCCTCGGCAGTCTTGTGGCTGACGGTAATATACAGATAGGTTTGTGTGACCGTGCTTTCAGTTTCCACGATATTACCGTGTCCGTCATCGGTTTCGGTAATAACTGTTTCGGTCTTGCTCTCTGTTCGGGAAGATATTTGATTCATCTCCCAAAAGATGTCTTTTAAGAGTTGCTTTTTGCCATCGTCCATTGTGTCAACCTCTTGGGGGTTATCTTGATCCGTATTCGTTTTTACAGAGTAAACGGCAAGCACCTCTTTCCAAACGGCTCTGCTGCCACTCATTTCAAGAACATCATAGGATACCGAGTTCTTTTCCTCTTGCAGCTTGGTATCGTATTCGGTATTGATTTCCTGCACAACGGTCTGCATACTCATTCCAGTGCCGGAATCTTCGTCTGAGAAGAAAATGCCAAATACTGAGCCGAGGATCATACCAATCAGGCAAATCACGATAATAACCAAAACCGCCACCCAGCCGCCTGCGGCGATAGCGGCAATCAAGGCTTTCGTTCCGGCAATAATCGCTTTAATGGCAAGTGCGGTCGCTTTGGCAATCGCCTTTACCGTAACCACGGCGGCTTTTGCCGCAGCCCTTGCCGCTTGTGCTGCTCTCTGTGCAGTTTTAACCGTAATGATTGAATCCACCTAAAAATCCTGGATTGCTATGCCCCCGCTTATGCCCCTTGTCATCATAATGGTTTAAACCGCCAAAGAATCCTGGTCGACTCTCACCTACTTTATGCCCGTTATTGTCATAATGATTCATACCACCAAAAAAGGAAGGCGAACTATGTCCGATTTTCTTTCCATTTGCATCATAGTCGTTCATACCACCAAAGAATCCTGGTCTGCTCTCGCCTACTTTTTTCCGTTTGCATCATAATGGTTTATGGATCCAAAGAATCCTGGTCTGCTATATCCTTTTTTACTCATAATGTCATCCTCCTGACTCTATTAGCCTCTTGTTTGATCTCAGAATAACACACTTTTCTCATTTGGAAGTCGCATAACAGGCGACATTCTTTTATCGCATTTACATTCATTATACCATTTATAATTCTTCCGACAATACGCAATAAAGCCGGAAGCCACGTTATCATCCATGACCTCCGACTCGTTCTGCTTATTCTACACTGTCCTTACACCCAAATCAACTCCTCTCTCCGTTTTATCTTTTCCCTGCTTTTCTTGAATAATCCTCTTATTGATCTCAAGCCGTTCATGAATGGATAATTTCTTATCTTTTCCATCTACCGCCTGCTTCTGCTGTGCCGGTTTTCTATCTGTTTTTCCTACATCCTTAACAACTTCATTCGCTTCGGTACTTGTTACCCTCTCATCTGCTCTTCCTTCATATCTTTCTGCTATCTGCTGTTCTCGTCTCTCCTTCACACCTTTTTCCTCCAGATTGCAAAAACTCTGCAGATACGGAAGCACATGATTCTGCATGTCTGTCAGATCTTCCATATACTTTTGGAACTCTTCACTTCCTTTGCCTTTCTGGTAATTGATCCAATACTCATCTGTAAGCTTCATTTCATTATCATACTTCAACTGACTCACAATACCGCCATGTCCATTTCCAATATCCATTGACTTCTTAAAATGATGCAGCATCTGTTCACCTTTTTCCGCATAATATACAGTCACATATATCTTTGCAATTTTTGTAGGTTCCTCTGTCTTCGGATCACGTTTTGCATACCATTCTTTATCCATTTCTGCTGTTTTTGCATCCAGCTCAGACAGCTTCTGACATCTTGGATTCATGAGATCACTTTCTTCACAATAGTTTACATACACCATTGGTTCCATATCCTTTGGAAGTTCAGGTTCATAGGCTTTCAGTCTTTCAATCAATACTCCTGCACGAACAGACAGATCGCATTCTTCGTCTACAATATCCTTCAGATATGAAATATAGGAATGAATATTTCCACTTCTCAAATCCAGCATTACTTCCTGCACCGTATTTTCTCCCCTCTCCACATTATCTCGATACTCATACGGATCAAAAGCTTCTGCAATCTCATCCAGTGCCTCTGCCAGCTGTTCTGTGGTCATTTTCTCAGGATACATTGCTTCTCGAACATCCCTCATCGGTACATACTTGTAGTCCGGCAATGCTTCATGAATTTTCTCGATCCCTTCCCGTACCAGTGCAAGTTCTCCATAAAATCGAACATCATCCATCAGATCTCCGAATACGGTATTCCCTTTAACGATCGCAAATTCGGCTTCATCATAGTAACTGTCTTCCGGATCACGATAAATAATTCCCATTGAGCATCCCAGATACGCAGTTTTAGGATTCTCCCTATATTTTTCATAGACCGCAGCAATCTGATTAACATCGGTACTTTTTTCATAAGCTCCCATATCATGGAACTCATCACATTCTGTGGCGAAATATTCCAGATAAGGCTCTTTCTTCGGTGGCATATTATTAAGGACGTTATCAATCATGTTATAATTCGCCTCTTCCAGTTCCTCCACCTTTGCCAAAGGCTTATATTCGCCCTGGCTTTTCTGAATCTCTGCCATTACAACTTCATCCATTTCTTCTACTTTTTCCATCAACTGATCATAATCTCCACGGATGCGTTCTCCAGTCCAGCCTTCGTCTTCCAGAAGTTCCTCTGCCGCTTCTTCAATAGAAATTTGATCATTTTCATAGACGCCACCATCCATCAGACGAAAATCTTCATCGTAAAACGAATAATCATATCCTTCTTCTGTTCTCTGAATAGCAAAGTAACGTTCTCCTACCTCATATGCCAGTTCACTAAGAACCTGTTCTTCCAGATTCAGGAAAGAATCCAGCTGTTCAAAACTGATACTGTCTACAAAATGAGCGGTTACTTTTTCCCCGTCATTCAGAACTATGATATCACTGACAGACAGGGAATGCCCACGGAAATCTTCCGGTCTATCAATGTTGAACCTTTCAAAAATATCATCCAGTGACATATTTCCCGATAATTCCCCAACATAGACCAGCTTATAATCTTCTTTTTTTATCTGCATACCATGACTTTCAATAAAGCGCATATTCATAAATGCATAGTTTTCGCCCGGTGAATCGTCCTTGATCTGATAAATACCAAAGGTTCGCCTTGTTCCTAACAACAGGTTTGCCTCTTTCAAAGACTGAATCTGCGGATATTTCTGCATTTCCCATTCCAGGTTACGGAAACGCTCCAGTTCTGTCATAGACATCTGATAATGCTCCGGTCCTCGTTCAATTTCCATGCGTTCCGTGACATACATTGGTGATGAAAAATTAGTGATCAGATAGATATCTGCTCCGGCATCGTATAATTTCAGTGCTTCTTCCTGCTCAATGACACTCATAGGCTCCTGAAATGCTCCAAAATCTTCATCGGCATAATCCAGGTCATTCTCCTCTATCCGTTCCCACATCTGCGATTCCATGCCAAACAGACCTTCATGCGCCTGTATCATTTCTTTACTTGCATACTCTCCCTTGCTGCCATCGCCTTTCGGTGTACTCAAATCACAGAAAATCAATTGTGCTGATTTCTGTGCTGCTGTGTCTTTCCAGATTTCATAGCTTTTCTCTGCACAGACTGATATCTTGCTTTCCGGATTGTCTGGCAATAATTCGTTCACTAAACGCTGATCCAATGCTAACTTTCTTCCATCATTGGTGATTTTCAGCATATTATCAACCGCGGCATCTACTCCGCCATTTCTGACAACTTCCGCACGTTCTCCAAGGCTTTCTACGATTTCTTTCTGCTGTTCCGTTGGTTTCAGCACCACTGTTTCATATTCTGCTTCCGGCACAGGAAGCTTTAACTGATCGGAAGTCTTGATATCTGCAATCTCCTTGAACATATTCATCAGTTCCGGGATATTATAAAACCGTGCAAATCTGGACTTTGCACGATATCCTGTTCCTTCGGGAGCAAGTTCGATGCTCGTGACAACTTCTCCAAAAGTGGAAGCCCAGGAATCAAACAGTCCAAGTCCCATATTTTGTAATTTACTGTTCTGCAGATATCGCTGCATAACATATAATTCCGTCATACTATTGCTGATTGGTGTGCCCGTGGCAAAAGTAATGCCTTTTCCTCCAGTAATCTCATCCAGATACTGACATTTATTGAACATATCTGCCGACTTCTGTGCTTCGTTCTGTGCAATCCCGGCTACATTCCTCATTTTTGTATAGAGAAACGCATTTTTATAGCTGTGTGCTTCATCTACATACAAGTGATCTACTCCCAGTTCTTCAAACGTAACTACCTGATCTTTTTTTTCTTTCTGATTCAGCTTTTCCAGCCTTGTCTGCAGTGTCTTTCTGGTTTTTTCAATCTGTTTGACGGTATAACGTCCGCCATCCTGTTCATACCTTGCACTCTGAATCGCCATTTCCAGATCATCAATCTGCTTCCGCAGCATAGCTTCCTGCCTCTCATCAGAGATTGGTATACGCTCAAACTGGGAATGACCAATAATAATAGCATCGTAATTTCCCATAGCGATTCTGGCACAGAACTTTTTCCGGTTCGCCGGTTCAAAATCTTTCTTGGTTGCTACCAGGATATTGGCTCCCGGATATAACTGCAGGAATTCTGCTCCCCACTGCTCTGTCAGATGATTCGGCACGACAAATAAATTCTTCTGTGATAATCCCAGACGTTTGCTCTCCATTGCAGCCGCTACCATCTCGTAAGTCTTCCCAGCTCCTACTACATGAGCCAGAAGCACATTCTCTCCGTAAAGCTGATGTGCAACAGCATTTTTCTGATGCGGGCGAAGCTCTATTTCCGGATTCATTCCTGGGAAAGTCAAATGACTGCCATCATATTCACGGGGACGGATACTGTTAAATCGTTCATTGTAAACTTTTACCAGTCTTTCACGCCTCTGCTGATCTTTAAAAATCCAATCCTTAAATGCTACTTTCATGGCATCCTGCTTCTGTGATGCCAGCATGGTTTCTTTCTTATTAAGGACACGGATTTCATCACCATTCTCATTGACACTCTTATCATAAATGCGGACATCTTTCAGGTTCAGGGTATCTTCCAGAATCTTATAGGCATTTGCTCTCTCAGTTCCATACGTTGCATAGGCAAACGCATTCCTTGGACTATCTGCATTTTTTCCAGTAATACGCCATTCACCATTGACCTCAGAGTATTTTACCTGTATTTCCTTCTGTGCAAGATACCACGGGGTATGAAGCAGTTCCACCATAAAAGCCTGATAATCCGAAGGCTCAATCCATGTAGCTCCAACACGCACCTCAATCTCAGACGCTTCCAGATTTCTCGGCTGAACTGCCTCTAATGCACGGACATTCGGTGTAAATTCCGGACGATTCTCTGCAAAGGTTCTCGCAGTATTTAATTTATCCCTGACATTTCCGGACAGATATTCATCTCCGCTTTCCCACTGGTCTGTCAGTGGATTCTTAAAGATAACTCCAACCAGTTCTTCTGTGATTTTCTCTTCGGTCTTTCCAGTCAGCTTTGCCATATAAGGAAGGTCTACCTTTGCCCTTTCGTTAAGAGACAAGAAGTTAAATCGGATCTCTTACCCTGTCGTTTCAATGCCTCATATTTCATTTTATAAGCAAAAGCTTTTTCACTGATTAAGAGTTCTTCTCTTTGAATATTGGAATCTACCATAATCACCGTTGATTCATCATCCGTAAGATCTTTGATGATAACCGGCATTTTCTCTAATCCTGCAAGTTCACATGCTCGTTTTCGCCGATGACCTGCTACCAACTCATAACCCCCAGACTCTCTCAACCGCACAATGCCAGGAACCAATACGCCGTATTGTATAATACTTTCTGATAATTCTTCCATTTTCTTATCATTAATCGTAATCATTCCCAATGATGGCATACAATCTATGATGACTATATCAAAGCGAGAGTTTTACAAAGAGTTTGGCGATAACTTTCAGAGTTTTAAAAAAATATTTTCCGAAGATATCGACTAAAAATAAGCACGACAAAAAGCCCTTAGCCATGAGTTTTTACCCACAGCTAAGGGCTTCGTTTATAATATGGATTATTGGTTGCACAACCACCTGTCAATCATTCTCTAACCCTAAAACCACTGGATTACAAGAATAATGGCGCTCATGCAACTGTTATCAATTTGTTATCAAAAGACTTTTAAAAATGCTGCAAACCCGCATAAACGCTGGGTTTACTAAGCATTTTTGCTTATTCAAACTCTACTCTAACTTTTTATTTGTGTATCAAAACAACATCCATATAGACGTTAGTTTTGATACAATTTTGGATTTTCTCTTATCTTCCATCTCGTTTCTGAACCTTTTAGAACCAGAGTAGAACCACGATACTATTGTAGAACCAGAGAATTTTCAATCCAAAAGCAATTTTTATATTCTATCAGCCCCAACCCTTTTATTGCGGTTCAAGCTGGCTGAGTAACCGTTATTGCTCTTCGTACCTGCTCTATTGATAACTTCGTAGTCCTTGAGATTTTATCAAGATCATGTTCCCCTTCTGACCATAATGTCAGTGCTATATCCATTCTTGCTTTGACAGCAGCATCATCGCGCTCTCTGTCTACAATTTTTTGCATTGTTTCACACATTTCGGTCACTCCTTTCGGTTCTTCCTTAAAATATCTAACTCTTTCTGCTATTTTAGGATTATGCATTTCTTGATAATCCTTACAATTAAAATCATGCATCAGCCAACCGATTTCATCATTTCCACGATAAGAACCATTTACATAGACAATGTGCGCTTTATCGCCAAATAATTCACCAGTTTCCTGCACAGTTCTTTCTATTGTATATATCGGAAGTCCTCCAGCCAAAACATCATTAGATGTAATAAATATAATGTATGTCTCTGGCATTTCCGTATACTTTTCACCGGATGTTGTGAGTCGCGAATCAAATAATGCACTATTAAGTCTGGCACGTTCTGGAGCAGCGCCACTATTATCCCGTTGGACTTCAATATCATACTGTTTCCCATTAGTATCGTTTGCATAAATATCAAGTCTTACAGAACGACCAAACAGATTTCCTATTGTAAGTTGTGTAATTGATTTCGTTACAGACAAATCATTTCGCTTTAAAATTATTTTTAAAAGTTCCTCTGTACATTCCAAGTCACCTGAGAAAACCTGTGTCATAAATGTATCATCCATCAATGTAAATTTATTAATGGCATTTATGCGCTCTGTATTTTTTTCTTCCAGATTTAACACCTGCATTTGTTCACCTTCTTTCTTATATTATATCTGTTATTTCCAGTTTCTACAACTAGATTTTCGTACATTACACACCATTAGAATTTTTATTAACATCTTTCCTTTCAATGTTAGTAAACTCTTCTTTAAGTACTGCCTTGTATTCTTGAATTTCCTGTTGCTTTTTCCAGAATCTATTATCTATTTCTGGATTTTGATCAAATAAGTAAGCCGCTCCATTTAAAATATCAACCATAGTAATTACAAATGCAAGGTAATCTACCTTTAACTCCTTGTAACCATCTTCTGATAAGCAGAAATCACCGGACAAAATTTGCTCGGTGATTTCTCTCATAACTATCTGCATTTCTCTTAATTCTTCCACTAAGTACTGCACTCGTTGTTTCGTTCCTACCACAACAATATTGGAGTATATACAGCTCCTTGCTATAAAGTCTTTCTTATATAATCCACTACTTCTTACACGTTCTTCAATCATTGCTCGTTCCCACTGTGTAGCACGAAATGATATTGTAGGATCTCTATGTTGTCCTGGCATATATTTCCTCCTAGTTCTTACTAATTCTTATCGGGTTCTACCAGTTTTTCCAACTGATTTGCTAATTCTCGAGATTGCTCTGGATACAGATGAGAATATGTAGATAATGTTGTCTGAACTTTTTCATGTCCAAGTCTATCAGCTACCAAATTCGGCTGCGCTCCCAACTTAGAAATCAACAAACTGGCATGTGAATGTCTCAGATCATGCAATCTGATTTTTTTTACGCCCGATAAGTCAATTCCTCTTTGTATCTCATGTTCCCAATAGGCTTTTGTAGTATTCTGAAATAATCTATTTTCAGGCATAATTCCATACAGCATAGATGTATACTCTTTTAACTCTTCTACCAGAAATTCAGGCAATGAAATAATTCTCTTTCCCTTCTTAGTCTTCGGATCTGTGATTACATCCCTGTTTCCAAGCCTCTGATACGATTTATTTATTCTTAGCGTTTTTTCATTTTCGTCAAAATCCTCTAATGTAAGAGCCAACAACTCACCGATTCGGCAACCCGTCCAATAAAGAATCATAAAACCACAATGAGAAACTGGCTTATCTTCCATACAGGAAATAAATTGTTCAAATTCATCCTGCGTCCAAAAATTCATTTCATCTGCCCTGCTTTTTCCAATCGTTCCTGCCTGGCGACAGGGATTTCGCGGAAGATCATAATACTTCATTGCATAATTGAATATACAAGAAAGCTGATTGTTTACCGTACGCAAATATGTTTGAGCATATCCTTTTTTCAATAACATATTCTGCCATTCGCGAACATCTGCTGGTGATATTTCCGAAATATTTTTATCCCCAAAATATGGTAAGATCTTCAATTCTATAATGAAGTCCTTACTCCTCATTGTATTTTCACGTAAGCGTTCTTTCATATCATTTCTGTATATTTCCCAGAAAGCACGAAAATCCATATTCAGATTATGAGATTGCTGCATTATAAACTGATTAGTCCATGCCACTGCTTCTCTTTTAGTTTTAAAATTGCGTTTGTGTTTTTTGATTCTCTTTCCAGTCCAATCTTTATAATAAAACTGAACATCCCATAAACCTTTTTCATTCTGCTTTACCGTCAAGTATATCTCTCCTTTCTGTCTCAGAGGCATAGAATTACCTCTGAGACATTCGTCAGTCTGTCTCCCGGATTCCGGTTGTTTTCCAATTCTTTTCCAAGTCTTTCTTTCAGCTTTTCAACGGATATATTCTCTTTTGCCGGAGTCACCAATACTTCGTTAATGGATGTAAAAGTCAGATACAGATTCTCCGTATGTAAATATTCACAAAGCCGTTCTGCAACTCCCGGATAGAAGATCACCGCTGAACCATGGTCAAAATCCAGCGTACTGATACACTTCTCTGGAAATCCATTTGATAATACTTCCTCACAGTTTTCATTCATGAAATCTTCACCCTCATAAGAAGCGCCTGTCATCAATGCCCTGAATATGTCATAACAACGTGCCGGAAATATCTTAGCAGAGTTTTCCAGGGCATCTGCAAATACCTCTTCCTTCTCTTTTTGCCAGACATTTAAGATTTCCTGTGACACTTTCAGCCCGATCATGTTCCCTCCTTTTGACATAAGATTTACACTGACAGACAATGCTATATCTCCCACTGTCTTATAAATGCTCTGTTCCAAAGCTTTTTTATTGTTGATATTCTCTGGAGCAATAAACAGACGGGGTCTGGCTTCGTCATAATTGCAAATCTGTAACATTGCATGGAAAAGGTGCTTTCTTCCATCTTTCCTGATATCTGCTACCAGCTCTTCTGCGATTATCTGAATTTCCTTTCCTGACAGATATACCCTATAAAGTTCAGTAGTACTCAACGACTCGCATCCTACATGTGTTGCAGATTCAATACATACAATTTCCAGTCGGTCTTCACCAAATTTGTTTTTTTCCAGCGGTACGAAACTTACATTTTCCGCTTCCCATCCACTGACATCCTGAATAGCTTTTCTTAATTTTTCCACAAACATCTCATAATTTAACATTGTTATTCCTCCCTTGGATTGTGTGAAAAACAAAAAGAGCTGAAATGCTTCTATGGCATTCCAGCTCTCAATTATTAGTTACATAATATTTCTGTACATCCTCCTTCCACAGAAATATTGTATCAAGCAAACTTATGGTATTACGTATTTACTTTGAACTTTACTCCAAAGGCTACATAGCATATTTCCAGTTTTGTGCTATAACAGCCCTAAAAAATTTCCGACAAGTCCAACAATTATTCCCCCGATTGCAATGCACCAAAACCATTCAGTAAATACACTTTTAAAATTAAAATGTATAACCGTAATGCAGCTTGAAAATATTTTATGCACCACACATCCCATAATAATAACCAATATCAAAAGTATATACGACATTATGTATCCTCCTTTTGTATTTTTACTAAGGTACACCTCTCTATATATAGACCACGATATTATTTATCACGCATAATCTCCATTTTTCCATTTTCCGCTATAAATCTTATTTCCCTCCTCATCATAGAGTGTTCCTTTTCCATGATATTGTCCATTTTTAAATTCTCCTTCATATTCTAAAGTTCCATCTTCATAATATATTTTTCCTTCCCCCGAAAATTCTCCTTTTTTCATACCACCTTCATAGAACAATTTATCATAAACATATTCTGTTACATCTCCATCTGGATATCCATCTTTAAATTCTCCATATGTAAATATTCCGCCCGACATCAATTCTAATCCATATCCATTTCTTTCACTATTTTTAAACTCGCCAAAATAATAATTCGTAATTCCGCCATACTGATATGCATACTGACCTAATTCCAGACCAAGACCTTCCGATTTTCCTTTTTTAAATTGCCCAATATATTTCCGTTCTCCATCTTCCATATATCCACCATCTTCAAATGAATACCACAATATTCCAGCTCCAGTTGGTTTGTTATCTTTAAGCGCTCCCGTATAATAATAATCAAAATCATCATCATTGGTAATCTTATAACAATCTGATGAAGAAAATATATTTGTTGTTTCTACATACCATAAATTGTCCATATCAATTTGATCTTCTGCTTTTTTTTGTACATCAGAAAATTTTTTTAACAATTTCTTCAATTCTTTTATATTATGATCTTCTGTAAAATTTGATACCTGATCCATAACATCATCGAAATTTTCAGGAAGCTCTGTCTCATCTTCATCGGAATATTCATCCTCATCAGAATATTCATCTTCATACAAGTCTTCATCCTGATTTCCCCAATCTAAATGTTCAGACGCTAATGTTATAGTACTTCCACTATACGTAACCAGCCCCATTACAACAGCCATTACAATTATCAAATTCTTTTTCTTCATATTCTACGCCCCTTCTTATATAGTTTACAAAACACATTCTACTAACCAATATATTTCTTTTTAATTATACGCTTTTTAAGTTTTATTTTCAACACTGTTATAGTTTATTTTTATCCTTTTATTATTGATACAATGATGAGAAAGGAGAGACAATCATCATGAAGAATTTGAAGACTTTACGCTTATCCAAGAAATTGAGTCAGCAACAATTAGCTTTGCGCTTAGACCTTTCTCAACAAACGATATATAAATATGAAAATAAAATCACAGAGCCTGATATTGCTACACTAATTAAACTTGCTGATTACTTCAACACTTCTGTTGATTATTTAATTGGTAATACAGATAATCCCCAACGTCCGGGCAATTATTCTGAAACGAAACTTACAGACAACGAACTTCAGCATTTACGTATCTATAGAAATATGCCCAATACAGCACAGGAACTATTAGATGCTCTTCTGGCAGAAATTTCTAAGGATTCTTAATTTTATAAGAGATAACAAATATACTTTTCTTCCACATTAATATACATCATTTTCTATTTTATTTATTCACTCTCAGTGTATATTTGTCAAATTATGGATTTTATTATTCCGTTCTAAAAAGAATATATCAATCTATAAAAAAGTGACACTTGATTCACGTTCCCCGATCAAGTGCCACTCTTTTATCATTTTATATTTTCAGTATCTCTTACTCCTGCATAATAAACTAGCTTTTCCATTCGCTCGCCCCTAGATATTATACATGCTATGTAATCATCTATGATACGGCGATCTTTATATGGGATATCCATTTTTTCATATCTCCTTTCCAGCTCCAACAGATCAGAATTATCCTGTATAATATCTTCATCTTCCATGTTAATCTGCCTTAAACTTTTCTCCCTCATCCGTTCATTGTCGTCATTAAACATGATTCTTCCATTAATCACTAAGTTTTTCTTTACCTCATTCTTTCCATTGCTTGGTTGTTTTTTATACTATCAGTATACGCTCATATTATATTTGTATCAAACACTTTCATACGAGTAAAGTCGACAAACTTCGCATTCCTCATCGTTTTTACTTGTTTTCAATATTACCTCATATGAGCTATCACATCTTTTGTCTCTACATAATAACTATACTCCGGATAATCAACATAACAAAAAAGGGGCTGTCGGTTAATACCACATTTCGGCATCCTCAGTAGCAATTGAAAGGATCCCTGCAAGGACGAGGCTTGTTAGCCTTCCACCTTGCGCAGGATCCTTTTTTCTATGAAAGATGAAATTTATTTTTGGCCGCAAAAATCCCTTGTCTAGATTTTTACAGCCACACTTTTGATCAGGCTGTTTTTTCCGTTGTTTTTCCCTCAAATTTCTTTAGTTTTTCATTGAGAAAACGACAGTATTTATTTATATTCCTTCCGATCGCATACAACATGAATTCTTTGTACACTTTATCTGCAGAACGGTAATTAAAACGGCGGAAGTTTTCGTTTTCTTTGATATCACCGAAATGTCCTTCCGTCTGGATTGAACGTGTCTGCCGTTTCACGATCCCGCGCTCACTTTGGATGTTTGAATGGGATTTTTCACGCAGTTCTTCCCACTGCTCATTGATCTTCATTATCTTGTTTTTCTCAGTATCCTTTTCGGCATTATATTTATACAAACAGCGGGCTTTATGTTCGCATCCACTGCAGTCAGCGCAGCCGTATACCTCAAAGGTCTGGGTATAACCATTCTGCTCTTTCGTTTCCGTTCTTATGTGACGCAGTTCACGTCCGTCATGGCAGATATAGAACTGCTCATCTTCAAACACTTCGACTTTCATGTTGTAATATTTGCTGATATCTTCCGCATATGCACGTGTTTTGCGTTTTTCATGATCCTGCAGTTTTATATAGCTTTCTATCCCTTTTTCTTTTAAATAAAACAGATTTTTTTCACTACAGTATCCGCTGTCAGCAGTCACCTCTTCCAGGACGCTTCCAAAAGCCTTCTGGTGTTTTTCCAGGACCGGGATCAGAGTATTATAATCTGTCTGGTCATTACTCACGTAGCCGTGAACGATAAAATAGTTTTCCACCGCGATCTGTACGTTGTACGCCGGCTTTAACTGCCCGTTCAGCATATGATCCTCTTTCATCCGCATAAAAGCAGCTTCCATGTCTGTCTTAGAATAGCTGTTCCGGTCTTTTCCCATAATCTCGAAGCATTCTTTATATCTCATCAGACGCTGACCGAGATTCTCCAGTTCTTCATACAGCTGCTGGATCTCAGGTTTTCTTTTTCCTTTTCCATAAACGAACTCAATCCCTTCTCCAGAGGCGATCGTATTAAGGTTCTTTTGCAGCTTCAGGATTTCAAGCGGAGAGCAGTTATCAATCTCAATGACTGTATTATTTGCAAGTTTCTTATGCTTTGACAGCTTCCGTTTCCGGTTCTTTTCTATTATACTGCGGACTTTATCCATTCCCTCGATCACAAACATCTGTGCATTCCCGATATCATACTTTTGCCCATAACCATTCTCCTGCAAAAATGTATTGTACCTGGTAAAGGTCAGATCGATAGAATCCAGAAGGCCAGCCAGATGGTAATTAAGCGTACCACGCCAGACAAACGTATAACGGTTTGCATTGGCTTCGATCTTAGTCCCATCTATAAAAAGTTCTTTCAGTGTGACAAGGCCTTCTTTTTGCAGCCGGCCCAAAAACTGATAATTAAGATCATCCAGTATTTCAGAAGTCAGCTTTTTTCCTCTAAACTCATAAAAAGCGTCCCGTTTTGGTTTCTGTCCACGGGTCAGCCAGATAAAAGCGAGATCTCTTTCACATAATTCTACAATACGGTCAACAGAACGTACTCCGCGCATGTTTGCGTAAGTAACTACAGCGTACATCATAATTGGGTTATACCCGGTTCTTCCCTTATCTGAACAATTAGCCAGCAGGCCAGAAAAATCTAAATCCTCCATCACTTTTTTCAGGGTATAGACTGGATCGTCG